>Ga0316217_10000514_pt1 | contig 55231 bp, 48 predicted proteins | sample 1anoAmetaG_FD_203633 | JGI IMG/M metagenome (GOLD analysis project Ga0316217, IMG submission 203633) | Freshwater microbial communities from Trout Bog Lake, Wisconsin, USA - 1anoA | ecosystem: Environmental > Aquatic > Freshwater > Lake > Hypolimnion/Profundal zone | place: USA: Wisconsin...
ACTTCTCACTCTCCAGCTCATAAAGCCGTTGTACTCAATCGGCCAAAGCTCGTGAAGTGTCAGGCTATTGCCCGGTTCAAAATGTCAACCTATTGACCGGTCCGTACCTGTAAAACACACAAGCCCCCCCCATCGGACAAACGTATCAGCATTAACTCCAGAGATTCCCAATACAATTGCAATCAAGCAGACGACAAAAGCAATCAGTGTATACAAGAAATAATCCCGCAGACGCGACCGTGAACTCAAGAAAGCTATGCTCATAAACATCCTTTCGCTTCAGCGATGACTCCCTTTACCAACGCAATATCGATAGCAAGCATCGGCATCGCATCTGCGGCTGTCGCGAGTTTAGACGAACCCCCAATAAGGCCTCTGAAAACACTAGATTTATTGGGGTAGGTCAATCCTGCAGCCGCCGCATAGGTTAAAGCTGTGTTGTACTGACCTTGGCTTAATGCCGTAAATATGTTTCCCGCTGCATCCGTTACGCCCGGATCAAACGGATTCAATGAGTCGGCAATTGCGAGTAATCCATAATTGCCAACACAGTTCTTAACGTCCTTCCACGATGGCAAGACGAGAAACTGTTCCCTAATCCCTAATCCCTACTCCCCTGCCTTTACGCCCGTCCCGCGAACTCCCGCGTCTCGGTGTAGACCTTCACTTTTTCGCCGACTTGTATATAAAGCGGCGCCTTGATCTCCAGGCCAGTCTGGAGGCGGGCGAGTTTGGTGACGTTGCCGCTGGTGTCGCCGCGCGCGCCGGGCTCGGTGTACTCCACTTCCAACTCAACCTTCTCCGGCAACTGCAAGCCGATGGGATTGCCGTTGAACTTGTGCAACTGAATGATCGCGCCCTCCACCAGCAGCTCCAGCGCGTTGCCCATCATATCGCTGTTCAGCGTCAGCGTTTCAAAGGTCTCCTGATCGAGAAAGTGCGAGCCTTCGCCGTCGGAATAAAGATACGATGCCTCCACCAGCTCCAGATCCGGCTCCTTGAAGCGCTCTCCGGCCTTGAAGGTCTTGTCGAAGACCGCCTGCGTAAGCAGGTTGCGCATCTTGAGCCGCACCAGCGTTTGCCCGCCGCGCGCCGTGGGCGTGGAGACCTCGGCCTCCATGCAGTAGTAAGGCGTGTTCTCAAACTCGAAGTACATCTTGCGCTTGACGGTGATTGCTTCCAGCAGTGCGGCCATAAAAACCTCAAAAACGGCAAATATTCGCAGCCGATGAGTCCTGACGGCTCAAACGCGGCTCCCTGACCATTATAGGGGGATGCCGCGAAGCCCGGCTTGAGCCGTTTTAATGTCAGTTGCATCAAACAATTGAGCCTGCCGGTGCGGGCATCTCTTCCCCGAGCGTGAACGTTATGGCCCGTGAACTTCTCACCGCGCGTCTTGCGCGCAAAGAGTGCATCAGCGAAGTTGCCCAGTGTTATCACTTTGAGTTTGTCATCGACGAACTAGAGAGCTTTCCCTTCGTCTCCGGCCAGTTTGTCTCCGGCGTGGCGCCGGATGAAAAAGGCAAGCAGCAGACCCGCGCCTATTCCATGGCTTCGGCGGCAAACAAGAACATATTTGAGCTGTGCGTGAACCGGGTTGAAGAGGGATTTTTCTCCAACCATCTGGCCGACCTGCCCGATCTGCCCATCGGCGGCACCATCCAGGTTCATGGGCCGCACGGCCACTTCACGCTCCACGAGCCAGTCACCGATTCGATTCTGGTGGCCACCGGAACCGGCATTGCGCCCATGCGCAGTTATCTGCAGTGGCTCTTTCCGGCGGATGGTCCCGACCGCAGCAACGGCAAGCAGATATGGCTGGTCTACGGCACCCGCCACGAGAGCGACATCTACTATCGCGCCGAATTCGAGGCGCTCGCGGCCCGCAAACCCAACTTCCACTACCAGCCAACCCTCAGCCGCGCCGATGACAATTGGTCCGGCCTCCGCGGCCACGTCCAGCAGCCACTGGCCCAAATTATCGAAGAACGCGCCGCCCGTCTTGGCCAACCGCTGCCTGTGCCCCCGGTCGATCCCACTCTGCTCAACTCCGAGTTGAACTTCGACATCTACACCTACATCTGCGGCCTCAACGAGATGGTCTCCGGCGTCCGCGAGCGCCTGACCGCCTTCGGCTGGCACAAAAAGCAGATTGTCTTTGAGAGATACGACTAGAGGCAGCTCGACGGGGATACGCGCTACAGATTGAACAACTCCCGAAGCCGCCGCGTCTGCGCGCGGCTCACCGGAATCTCGGTCTGCTTCTTGTCGTTCATGCGCAGTTGGTAACTGGATTTAAACCACGGCACCACTTCGCGGATATGGTTGATGTTCACCACAAAGCCGCGATGAGCGCGCCAGAAAACTGCCGGGTCCAGTTGATCTAAAAGCTCTTCAAGTGTGCGGCATTTGGAGTGGCCTTCAAAGGCCTGCGTCACCACGCGAATCACGCCCTCATCGATAGCCGCAAAGCAGATCTCCGCCTGGTCGATCAGCATGAGCCTGCTCTGCAACTGGACAATGAGCTTGGCTGGCTGAGGAACACGCGCAGCGCCTTGCGGGCTTTTAAGCAGCCGCAACAGCGCATCTAACTGCGACTCCACCGGGGATCCATTCTGCGATTCGGCAGCGTTGCCGGCCAGCCGTCCCCGCGCGCGTTCCACCGCCTGCTCCACGCGCGCGCGGTCAAAGGGCTTCAGCAGGTAATCCACCGCGTTCACGTCGAAGGCGCGCACCGCGTACTGGTCGTAGGCCGTTGCAAAAACAATCTGTGGCATCGGCTCGGCATTCGCGCCAGCTTTTGCTCTGAGGGACATCAGCCGTTCAATCACCGCAAAGCCGTCCAGCCCCGGCATCTGCACATCCAGAAAAACCAGGTCAGGGCGGTACTCTTCAATCAGTTCCACGCCCTCAATGCCGTTGGCTCCCTGCGCCACCACATCCACGCCGCCCAGTTCGGCGAGCAGGTAGGCCAGCTCCTCGCGAGAGAGCTGTTCGTCGTCGACGATGAGGGCTGATATAGGCATTAGACGAAAAAAAGAATGCAGCTTGCATTGTAGGAAGGCAGCCGCGCCGGGTCAATTGCGGCGGCGGACCGGGCATCCTTGCAGCTCAATCCTGCGTATTTTTTCGCATCCTGCTAAGCTGGGCCCATGGGCAGGCTGGATCTGGATGCGGCGGATATCGACCGGGTGCGGGAGCGGCTGCTGGAGTGGTATATGCACAACCGGCGCGACCTTCCCTGGCGGCACACTCGGGATCCATATGCCATCTGGGTTTCAGAGGTCATGCTGCAACAGACGCGCGTGGCGGTTGTTGTGGAGCGCTACCAGGCATTCATGGCGCGGTTCCCTTCGCTGCATTCGCTGGCGCTGGCCGAGGTAGAGGATGTGCTTGCCTTGTGGAGCGGCCTTGGCTACTATCGCCGCGCCCGGATGCTGCACAAGGCGGCGCGGTTTGTAGCCGAGCGCAACAACGGCAGGATGCCTGCCACGGCAGCGGAATTGCGACGGCTGCCGGGCATTGGATCGTACACTGCGGCAGCCATTGCCAGCATCGCTTATGGGGAGCCCGTGGCCGTGGTGGACGGCAATGTGGAGCGGGTGCTCTGCCGGCTCGAAGGCTGGAATGCGCAAAGCCATGGGAGCGGCGGAGGCTCGGTCCGGCGCAGAATTGAAAAGCTGGCCAGTGAAATGGTCGATCCGGCTCGGCCGGGTGATTCCAACCAGGCGCAGATGGAACTGGGCGCCGTCCTGTGCCTGCCACGAAACCCGCAGTGCCTTGTGTGTCCGCTTTCCGCGGATTGCAAGACCCGTGGCGAGCACAAAACCGCGCCACGCCCTCCCATGATCGCCCGCGTGGTGGCGCACGCTCTGGCGCTGCGCACAAGGCATGTGGCTGGCGAAACACGGCGCGAGGTTCTGCTGGAGCAGCGTCCGCTTGCACTTACTGTGATGCCGGGGTTGTGGGAGCTGCCCGCACTCACAGACTCTGATGTTCCCGGCAAGGATTTGCGCCTGACGGTGCGCCACGCCATCATGCAGGTGAACTACATTGTGCGCATCCGCGCGGTTGCCGAAGCTGATGCGAACGCGATGACCGTGGCGGGCGGCGAGCGGCGCTGGGCACCGTTGAATGAGGCGTCATCGATGGCGCTCACCGGAATGGCCCGGAAGGTACTCACCCGCCTGCAATTGCTTCCGGAGGCTACGCCGGGACGGTTGCCTCGCGGCAGGACGACGACGTAACCTGAAGGGGCCTATTGAGACACGCTGTCGATCGTGCCTATTTATTTACCCCCCACACAAAGGGAGATTCCATGCATCGCAAACTGTTTTTTGCTGTTATGGCCGCAGGCATTGTGGCCGCCGCCTTTATTCATGCCCAGCAGCCCGCCGCCAATTTAGTTCCCGCAATTGCCGGCTTGCCTCCGGCCGCCCGCGCCGCCGCGGCCTCCATCGATCCGGAAAAAATTCGCGCGCATGTACGCTTTCTTGCGCTCGATCTGCTCGAGGGGCGCGGCCCCGGAACGCGCGGAGCCGAACTGGCCGCCGAGTACATCGCAACGCAATTTGCACTCGACGGCCTCGAACCCGCGGGCGACAGCGGCACTTACTTCCAAAGCGTTCCGCTTTACGCAGTGCACACCGTCGAGGATAAGACGAAGTTCTCGCTCGCGCCGGCCACCGGATTGCCCGTCGAACTCGCATACGGCACAGAGATTGTTTCCAAAGACCAGACCGGGCAGGCGGCAGCCGATTTTGACGCGCCCATTGTTTTTGCCGGCTACGGAATTCACGCGCCTGAGTACAACTGGGACGACTACGCCGGCGTCGATCTGAAGGGCAAGGTCGCCCTCATCATCGTCAACCAGCCGCCCTCCAGCGACGTGAAGTTTTTCAAAGCCAAGGCGCTCACTTACTACGGGCGCTGGACCTACAAATACGAAGAAGCCGCCCGCCGCGGCGCAGTGGGCGTGCTGCTCATTCACCGCACGGATTTGGCCGCGTATGGCTGGGAAGTAGTGCGCAACTCGCAGGCCGTCGAAAAAAGCTATCTGGAAGGAGATCCCTCGGCCACTCTCCGCGCTGCGGCGTGGATTCAGCATGATGTGGCCCAGAGGCTGTTGACGATGGCTGGCCTTGGCGACCTCGACCAGGTTATCGACCAGGCCGGCAAGCCCGGCGCATTCCACGCCATCGAATTCCCGGTCAGGCTGCGCGCGCACATCGAGAGCCGTGTCCGCCGCTACGTCAGCGCGAACGTGGTGGGCCGCGTGCCTGGCGCAAGCTCCGCCAGCCAGGCGGTACTTTACACCGCGCACTACGACCACCTCGGCATCGATCCCACCCTCAAGGGCGACCAGATTTTCAACGGAGCCGCCGACAACGGGACCGGTTGCGGCATCCTCCTTGAGCTGGCCCGAGCCTATGCGCATTCGTCCGTGCGCCCCCCTCATGCGGTTTACTTTGCCTCTGTCACCGCCGAGGAGCAGAATTTGCTGGGTTCGCAATATCTTGGCCTTCACCCGCCGATTCCCACACGGCAGATTGCGCTCGACCTCAACTACGACATGCTGCTGCCCATCGGCGTTCCGCGCGAGGTTAACGTTGCCGGCGCAGAGCGCATGGACTTCTGGCCCACGGTTCAGAGGGTTGCCAAAGCCTTTGACCTGGCGGTGGTGCCTGACCCCAATCCCGGTGCTGGCCATGCCTATCGCTCGGACCACTTTTCGCTGGCCCGGACCGGCATTCCCGCCTTCTCCATCGGCCAGGGCAATCTATTTGAAGGCCATGACCTCGCCTGGGGACGGATGCAGGGCGAGGACTTTGTGAAGCACCACTACCACCAGCCCTCCGACGAGTACCACCCCGACATGGACTTCCGTGGCAACGCCAAAATGGCGCGTTTCGGTTTTGTTCTGGGCTGGCTGGCCAGCGAACAGCCAAAAAGCATCGATTGGCTCCCCGGCGACGAGTTTGAAGCGGCGCGCAAGGCGCCCGTGGCGCAATAGAGAATCGCTAAACTGTTGAAAATGCACTCCAATTGGTTTTTCCCACCCTGCGGGCTTCTACATTCCAGCGATGATTTGCGAAGAAGAAGCCCGCATTTCTGCCTTAAACTCATCTCAATTTTCCCCTCGCTCGTGATTTATCTCACACAAAATGATTTTTAGGATGCATATTAATGGGATTGGGGTTGACAGCAGCTCCCTTGGGGGTAGATTCATCCCAAGAGAGGCTTTTTCCTTCAATTCGTTCCGTGCAAAATGATAGCCGCCGGCTTCCTCGGCCTGCGCTCTCAGGTCATGCAGTCATGCAGGCTGAAATCGGAACTTCTTTGAAGAGGCGTCTGCGACCAATTTTTGGAGGGTAGTGATGCGTCGTTTAGGAATGTTCGTGCTTTTTGTAGTACTCGCAGCCAGTGCCAAGGCGCAATTTGATACAGCAACTGTGCTCGGAACGGTAACCGACCCGAGCGGAGCAGTCGTGCCACACTGCCAGGTGGCGCTGCACAACACAGCCACTGGGGCGCTGGCCACAGCTGCCACCGACGACCGGGGCGAGTTCCGCTTCGTAGACGTTACCATCGGCCCTTATGAATTGAAGGTGACGGCGCAGGGCTTCCAGCCGGCCGAGGCCAAATTCGGCCTGAGCGTTGGCGCTCACCAGCGCGTAGACGTGTCCCTGAAAGTAGCTACAGCAGCCACAACGGTCACCACCACGGCTGAGGTGACCCAGTTGGAGACCGAATCCAGCGAACGCGGGCAGGTGGTCAACGAGCGCGAAGTTATCGAACTGCCGCTGAATGGGCGCCAGTACTCGCAACTCGTTGAGTTGACCGCGGGCGTCGTTCCCACCCAGAACCAGCTATCCGAAGGCTACGGCCAGCGCGAGGGATCGTTCAGCATCAACGGCCTGCGCAGCGTCTTCAATAACTACATGCTCGACGGCCTCGACAACAATATGTATGGCACCTCCAACCAGGGATTTTCGAACCAGGTGGTGCAGTTGTCCCCGGATGCCGTTGCTGAGTTTCAGGTGGTCACCAACAACATGAGCGCCGAGTACGGCCGCTCCGGCGGCGCAACCGTCAACGTCGTCACTCGCTACGGCACCAACGATCTCCATGGGCGTGCCTGGGAATTTATCCGCAACACGGACTTCGACGCCACCGGCTTCTTCAAGCCCGATTTCGGCGGCAAGCCGGCGCTGCACCAAAACCAGTTCGGCGCCACCCTGGGCGGTCCGCTGAAAAAAGACAAGCTCTTTTTCTTTGTCGACTACGAAGGCTTCCGCCAATCCAAATCCTTTACTGACACAGCCACCCTGCCCACCGCTGCCGAGCGCGGCCTTTCCAGCACCGGCGCGCCTCTCGGCTACTACATGATTGACGACCCCGGCGATTCGCTTAACCCCAATGGCTACCTTCCTGTTGATAACCCCTGCCCATATTACGGCGCTAACGGAGGTCCGAACGTCGATCCGAACCCATGCAATAACTCCACCTATTTCGGTGCCGGCCTGTTGGCTGCAGTCGGCGGTTACGGCGGCAAGGAATATCCCAATGGCCAGATTCCCGCCTCGGCCGTCATCAACTATGCCGCGACGATTATGGAAGGCAAAGACAGCAGCGGAAATATGTATCTGCCCCCCACCACCAACAACAATACGACCAACAATTACATCGTTCTGCACCCCAACACCTTTGACCGCGACAAGGGCGACGCCAAGGTGGATTGGGACGTAAAGAAAAACCTGCGGCTTTTTACCCGCTACTCTCAGGCTCGGTGGAATGCCTATGACCCCGGAACCATCCAGGGCGCGGCCGGCCTGGGCGGCGACGGCAACATCATTGCTCCGGTGATTCAGATCGTGGGCGGCGCTACCTGGACTATCAATTCGAAATCCCTGCTCGAAGCCCGCTTCGGCTTCTCGCGGATGAAGGCGGGCAAAACTCCTCCGCTGGCTGGCGGCCCCAGCATGTATCAGCAGTTCGGCATCACCGGCCTGCCCACTGACCCGCAGTACACCGGCGGCATAACTTACGAATACTTCATCAATGGCGGCATGAGCAGCCTGGGCCGCTTGTGGACCAGCCCGCAGTATCAGAATCCAACGGTCTGGAATCCCAAGGTCAGTTACACGCGTCTGCTGCCGGGACACACCCTCAAGGCCGGCGCCGAGTACACCATGCTCCACGTAGCGCAACAAGACTTGCACCCCGTCATGGGCGGCGATGTCTATTCAAACGAGTTCAGCGGCTACTGCTACGACAATTACTACACCCTCATGTACGCTCCGGGCGTGCCTCTTTGCTATGTCGCCGGCGATCCCGCTCCTTCTGCCCTAAATCCCGCTGACTTCCAATCAACAAAGATGTACGACTACGCCGATTTCCTCCTCGGTTATCGCGCCGAAGTCGGACTCTCTAACTCGCCCATCGCCAACATCCGCGAATGGGGTTTCAGCGGCTACCTGCAGGACGACTGGAAGGTCAACCATAAGTTAACGGTGAACCTGGGCCTGCGCTATGAGTACGGAACTCCTCTCTACGAAGCTAAGAACCAGCTCTCCAACTTCAATCTCACTACCCAGACGATTGTCTCGGCCAGTTCCAGCGACCGTTACACCATTGATCCCAATAAGGAGGACTTCGGCCCCCGTGTTGGCGCAGCTTACACCCTCGACAGCAAAACCGTGATTCGCGGCGGCTTCGGCATCAGTTATTCGCGCTGGAATCGCGTCGGCTCCAACTACCTCACCCAGAACGCGCCCTACGGCATCAGCGCAGTGCGTATTGTCGCTCCCAGTACTTCCAACTACCTCAACACCGAGAGCAGCTTTCCTGCCAATATGACCAGCGCCACCGGCTACAATCCCCTGGAAGTGGTCCTGCAATACATGCCGCGTAAATCGCCCGACACCCAGGTGCGCAGTTGGTTCTTCTCCGTCCAGCGCGATCTCGGCCACAGTTGGATGCTCGACCTCGCCTACGTGGGTAACCACGGCTTGAATGAAGTGCTCATCAACGACGTTAACCAGGCGAATGTGATGCAGCCGACAACCTGCACCAATACCAGTACCAGCACTTGCATAACCAATTTCCAGAGCCGCGTTCCTTATCCCAACTTCACCTCGATAATCGGTTCGTTGCCCTGGGCTACCTCCGACTACAACGGCCTGCAAACCAAGATCGAGAAGCGCTTCTCTTCAGGGCTTTACCTGCTGAATGCCTTCACCTGGTCCAAGGCCATTGACATCGCTCCGCAGGCTCAGGACGGAAGCGGCGGATGCGACAACTGCGGCAACTACATCCCTTCCGTGCAGAACATTTACAACTACAAAGCGGATCGCGGCATATCCGCTTACAACCGTCCTCTTCTCAACGTGACCTCCCTGGTTTGGACCCTGCCCATCGGCCAGGGCCACTCGCTTGGGGGCAACATGAACCGCGCATGGAACACGGCGCTCGGCGGATGGCAGATGACCGATATCTTCCAGGCTCGCAGCGGCGACCCAATCACCTTTGCCTATAGCCCGAATTCCAACACCCAAGTCTCCCCGTTGATTACTATTAGCGGGCGCAACTCCTATCGTCCTAACCAGAGCGGACCCGCCATAGCTTCCAACAAGTCCTATGCCGGGTACTTCAACACCGCCAACTTCTCCACCCCGCCGCCCTCCGCGCCCTTTGGCAATTCACCCCGCAACGCCGTCAGTGGCTATGCCTTCTGGGAACTCGATATGGGCCTGACTAAGGACTTTGCCATCACCGGCAAGTCTCACCTGCAGTTCCGCGCCGAGGCCTTCAACCTCACCAACCGTGTCAACTTTGGCGAACCGAACAGCGTCTACAACGGCGCCGGCAGCACCACCTTCGGCGTAATCACTTCAACCCTTCCCGCACGTGAATTGCAGCTTGCTGCAAAGCTCGTCTTCTAGAGCATTTTCACGGTTGGCGTAAAGTTCGGGGGTCCCATCCATGCGATGTTCTTGTTTTTATCGCATGGATGGGATACCACGCTGCCAATCGCTGAAAGAACAGGTAGCGCCGGCCTCCGGGCCGGCTGTCGCGTGGACCTCCCGGTCCAAGCCGCACTCTATACAAATAGAAAAATGCTCCAGGAGTGCCAATCATGACGAAATTGTCGATTATTGCAGCCAAAACGGCCCTTTTAACCCTCTTTTTTTCAACTTTTGCTGTAGCTGCGAATACACAACAGGCTCCTGCCTCAACCCCCAATCTGGTTCTCGAAGGTATCGTTCAAGGTTCACAAAATGAGAGCTATATTCAAGTTTCATTCGATGTGCCCGCCGGCGTTGAGCGAGTCACGCTGACCTTCGACTACACCGGCAAAGATCAGCACACCGCGCTCGATTTGGGCTTGAAAGATCCCATGGAACTCCGCTGTTGGAGCGGCGGCAACAAATCCCTGCTCACCGTGGGCATTGTCGATGCTACCCCCTCATGTCTTCCGGGCCTCATCCCTTCCGGCAAATGGAATGTTCTGATCGGCGTGCCAAACATTCGCCCCAGCGTGCAGTCGCACTACACCATCCGCGTTTACTTCTCCTCCACCGGCGCCGTTGCCAACGAGCCTGCACTGCTGAATGTGCCGCTCAAAACCGGACCAGCCTGGTACCGCGGCGATCTCCACCTGCACACCGCGCACAGCGACGGCGAATGCCCCAGCCAGACAGGCAAGATGGTCCCCTGTCCCGTTTATTTCAGCGCGGACGCCGCTGCCCGCCGAGGGCTCGACTTCATCGCCATCACCGACCACAACGCCAACTCGCAATACAACTCCATGCGCGAGCTGCAACCCTACTTCGACAAGCTGCTGCTGATTCCGGGACGTGAGATCACCACCTTCCAGGGCCACATCAATTTTCTCGGCTCTACCGATTTTGTCGATTTCCGCCTCGGCAGCAAAGAGGTTCCCGACGTGAACACACTGTTGCGCGGCGCGGCAAGTGCAGGAGCCCTGGCCTCCATCAACCATCCCGGCGACCCCAGCGGCGAAATCTGCATGGGTTGCGGCTGGACGCCGGCCACCAAAGTCGATATGCATCTGCTGACTGCGGTCGAAGCGGTCAACGGCGGCAGCGAGCAGTACGAGATTCCCAACATTCCCTTCTGGGATCAGCAACTGAACAACGGCTGCCGGCTGGCGGGAATCGGCGGCAGCGACAATCACCGGCCCATGCAGCCATTGGATGGAATCGGCTCCGTCGGGAGCCCGGCCAACGCCGTCTACGCAACCGAACTATCAACGCCCGCGATCCTTGCTGGCATTCGCGCCGGTCACGTTTTCATTGACATTGCAGGGACTCGCGACCGCCTTCTCGAAGTCACCGCCCGCGCCGCAGGCAAGATCGCTCAGATGGGCGACCTTCTCACCGCACCTCAAGGCGAATCCGTTGAATTTGTTTTGCATGCAGCAGCTGCGTCAGGCGGAACCATCCGCTTGCTTGAGGACGGCCAGGAAATTCCACTCAAAACCGGCGCAGTTGTCACCTCGGCAGATCAGAATTTTTCTTTGCCTTGGCTAAGCGATGGCCGACGTCATTGGTTCCGCGCGGAGGTGATGGGCGCCAACGGCAAAATGTGGCTGCTCGGCAATCCCATCTACGTCAACTGGGATAGATCAAATCCCTGCGATAGCCAATAGTCGAGCAAATCAATGCTCCGTACCCCATCCATTTCACGTTTTTTGTGAAATGGGTGGGATACCACAAACCCCAAAAGAATGAAATTACACGGCTTATGAACCGGGATGGGGTGTCTTGTGCTCCTTCGACTTGCAGTTTCAAAGCATCCTCGCGCCCGGGTTGCGCATCGAATCCATGTCAGTCATCTCATGCTGGGGCAGCCTGTTACCCTCTGTTACGGCAAATCCAGCAATAATCACAAAAATCCCTAGGAGGAACAATGGCAAGCAAGGCAAGCGCAGTTTGGACAGGTTCACTCAAGGAAGGCAAAGGCACAATCTCAACGGCGACGGGCGTGCTGAGCAACGCAAACTACTCTTTCGCCACACGCTTTGAAGGCGCGGCATCGGGCACTACTCCTGAAGAGTTGATTGCCGCAGCCCACGCGAGCTGCTTCTCGATGGCTCTGGGAGCGGAGCTGGGCGGCGCGGGGTTTACGCCCGCGAAGATCGAAACTCATGCCGCGGTTACCCTGGCCAAGACAGATGCGGGCTTTGCTGTCACTCGCATTGCGCTCACCACCACAGCCAGCGTTCCCGGCGCATCCAAGGAAGCCTTTGACAAAGCGGCCGCCAACGCCAAGGCCGGCTGCCCTATCTCCAAGCTCTTCGCGGGCAACACCGAAATCCTGCTCGACGCCAAGCTTGTGTAGAGCGCTCCGTGCCCCATCCATTTCACGTTCTATGTGAAATGGGTGGGAAACCACACAAGTTCCGGCTCAAACTGCCAATTCTCACGCATCTAAATTTGACACACGCTCCCGCATTTGCGAGACTCAAAGTTGCTGCCGGTTCAGCGGTCTGCTGAATCTGTGTCTTGTGCCGAAGTGGCGGAATTGGCAGACGCGCGTGGTTCAGGTCCACGTACTCGCAAGGGTGTGGGGGTTCGAGTCCCTTCTTCGGCACCAAGAGTCAAGTTATATCTTTTAAAATCAACTTTTTCAATAAGTTACGAGCAGAGAAATCCCCTAAAATCCAGCCAGCCAGTCTCATTGGGGAACAAAACTGCGTTATAGCCTCGCTAAGGTCGAACTATAGTTGAATCATAAGGTTAGGTGCCGGAAGCATACCTCCTTTCAGCTCCGATTTTGACCGAAATATTTCCAGATTTCACTAAGTTCGCACTAAACCAACCGGCGTAAAGCCTTTGTTTTCTACACATTTTTCCAGGCGATTTGCTGCTGGAGCGGCTTGGGGCTCTCCCCTGTGAGCATTTCGCCTCTTACTCGCCTGTAATGTTCCCAAGTTCCCGACACCATCAGGCCGAAAGTCGTTCGTGATGATATGCAAACGCTGCTGTCGTTACGTGCCATCCGGGCGGGATGAATTCCCCTTTCAGTCCATCACCGCGGAGTGCCCCCCTCTGTGGCGAGTTGAGCCGGTACCTGCAAAGCGCGGTCTACCTCGGCAGACCGGACAATCTCGTCACCCGCCAGCAGCAGACAATGAGGAAGTGAAGTTTGACCGTGAGTCGGTATGCCCGAATCAACCGGGGCATGGTCTTCCTTGGCGCGTGCCTCATGGCCGGTATCCGGCTGGCGAGTGACCACAAACAGCGAAGCCGCCCATCAAGGGCGGCTTCCGTTGTTTGAGAGGATGGATAAGGGTTACACAAAACGACGGCGCAGTATCCCAGCCAAACCGGCCAGACCGCTGCCTATCAGCCATAGACTGGACGGCTCAGGAATGGGATTTGGGGCCTCGCTCTCGGTGACCGAGATGTCGCTCAAGTTATATTCACTTTCATTGTCATATCCCTTGAAGATCAATGTGTCGCTGCCAGTCCCGACTACAGTAAAGGTAAACTCGGCCGTCTCGTTGGCGTCGTATTCTGATCCAACAACAATGTGCCATCCCACAAGGCTTGGAAGTCTGTGCCGCTATCAGGGCCATCACCGATCGCGTCACTAAGCCAAAAGGTCAGCGTGTATTTCGCCGCCGATGTTGTGGTTAGGGTTTGCGAGATAGAGTCGTACTCGCTATCTTGGTCATAGAACATCGCTGCATTATCGCCGTTATAGCCAAAATGCCAAACGACAAGATTTGAACCCGTTGCAGCGTACGTGACATTCCAATCTGTAAAGTCTCCGGTAGAAAAGCTGCAATTCTGAACAAGATTGCTCGCCGAGGTGCAGCTATCGGCACGCAGCGCCGCTGGCAAGGCCAGCATTGCCGTCAGACATCCTGATAAGATGAGGACTTTCGTATGCATGAATCCTCCATTAGAGCGCATGACAGACTCCAATTATGCTTGCCAAGCAAGCTACCATAATAACGGGTCCTTGTCAATAAATAATTCAGTCGCCAAAGACTTCCCCGCGGAATGCCTTGCTCAACGGGATTTACCTTGCCAGGCCCCAGACGATTTCCTGCTGCGCCAGTTTCATTTGAACGGAGACCTCGTGTTGAAAAAGCTGGACAACCAAGCCGCCGCTATCGGCAAAGAACGCGATTGCATTCGGGAGAGACTGAGAATTCTTGCTCCACGGTAAACAAACATCCTGCCCGCGGCGAGAGCAGCAACGATTTCAGAAACATTATTTCCAAAAAGAGGCAGGAACACCGGCCTTGGCCGGATGCCAATGCGGAGTGGTGAATGGCCTCCCGCATGTCGCTGCTAAGATAATTCGTTAATGATGCAAACGCGGGTAAGCTCGCACAAATTGCTCTCACGCGTTCTGCCCGGAATGGAGCCAAGATGTATCAACCCGAGATTTATGCTACTGCGCTGACTTTCATGCTGGTCAGCATGTTCTGCTGGGGTTCATGGGCAAATACCATGAAGCTCTGCCCTCGCTATCGGTTTCAGCTCTTTTATTGGGACTATGTGATAGGACTCCTGCTGGGCGCACTGCTGTGGGGCTTTACGCTGGGCAGCATGGGTTCGGCGGGTGCGCCCTTTGTGGCGTCTCTGCGGGGGATTCACGCCTACGAACTCTGGATGGCTGCCCTGGGTGGCCTGATCTTCAATGTGGCGAATCTCCTGCTGGTAGCCGCCATCGAAGTGGCTGGCCTGGCAGTGGCCTTTCCTGTTGGAATCGGGCTGGCGCTGGTCATCGGCGCTGTCGCCAACTATGTGATTGCGCCGGCGGGAAATCCGGTGCTGCTTTTCAGCGGCATTGCACTGGTGGTCGTAGCGATTGTTTTGGATGCTGTGGCATGCAACCTGCGCGAAAAGGGTAGAAAAAAGGCAGGCGGCAAGGGTATATTGCTCAGCCTGCTTTCTGGTGTGCTGATGGGCTGCTTTTATCCCTTCGTGGCAAAAGCGATGTCTTCGCCTCAAACGCCGGGGCCCTATGCTGTGGCGTTCTTTTTTGTTCTTGGCGTAGCGGTGTGCGCGATTCCGGCAAACTACCTGCTCATGCGCAAACCGGTCGATGGCCAGCCGGCCATTGATTTTTCCGGTTATTTCACGGCTCCCAGGCTATGGCATCTGATGGGAATCTTCGGCGGCGTTATCTGGTGCACCGGAACCATCTTCAACTTTGTTGCCTCGGGAACACATTTTGTAGGTCCTGCGGTTTCCTACTCCATCGGCCAGGGCGCAACCATGGTTTCGGCTGCGTGGGGAGTCTTTGTATGGCGAGAATTTGCGGGAACATCTTCGCATATCAAAAAACTGCTCGCATTCATGTTCCTCTTTTTTATTGTTGGCTTGTCTGCAATAGCCGCGGCTCCTCTGTTTGCCGCCCACTAGCCGCACCAGGAGATTCTCATGCAAAACGATCTGCGCCCGATTGTCGTGGTTGGCAGCATCAATATGGATCTGGTTTCAAGCGTGCCTCACATTCCTCGCGCAGGGGAAACGGTGCTCGGGCATCACTTTCAAATGCACGCGGGTGGAAAAGGCGCCAATCAGGCAGTGGGAGTGGCCAGGCTGGACTATCCCGTGAAGATGATTGGTATGGTGGGGAGAGATGCGTTTGGCAAACAACTTAGGGAACAATTAGAGAATGACTGCGTAGACGAGACGCATGTTGGTGAAGCAGATGCCGCCACCGGGATTGCAATGATCCAGGTTGACCCGGCGGCCGAGAACAGTATTGTTGTGGCGCCGGGGGCAAATCTGTTCCTTACACCTGACGTACTGCGCGGTAAAATGACCATCCTGCGTTCTGCTGGACTCGTTCTGGCGCAGTTGGAAACTCCCTTGGAGACCGTTGAATATCTGGCCCGGATCTGCGCGGAATTCGATGTGCCGCTGATCCTGGATCCTGCGCCGGCGCAAGCATTGTCAGAGAAACTGCTCGACTCTATTGCCTGGCTTACCCCCAATGAAACGGAAGCGCAATTTTATGCTAAAGGAGCTTTCTCGCCCGAGGAGACATTGGCGAGGCTTCTCCGCACTGGAGTGAAAGGCGTCATTCTGAAGCGCGGGGCGCAGGGCTCCGTGCTTTCGGAAAGCGAGGGCGTCCCGCATTTTGTTCCTGCGCGCACGGTTCAGGCGGTTGATACAACCGCGGCGGGCGATGCATTCAACGCAGCCTTCGCGGTTAGGCTGATGCAAGGCTACAGCCCTGTTGAAAGTGCCGGATTTGCCAGCGCTGCCGCTTCTATTTCTGTTACTCGGGTAGGTGCGCAGCCGTCCCTGGCAACGAGTAAGGAAGTACTTTTGGCTCTTGGCGGTTCGTCGGCGACTGCATGATTTCGGAGATGAATTCTATCGGTATTCCTCGTGCATGACTGGTAATTGTAAGAACGTGTTTCATAAACCCGCTTTATGTCAGGGCACGGCTTCACAGCTTGCGGAAAAAGGCCTAATTCCACGCAAAATATACGAAAAGTATCTCTCCGGGCCTAAAGGCCATTTGATTCGGTTGACTTTATGCGGGGGTTAAAACCCCCGCCTCCCTCCGAATCGGGTTTTTCCGCAAGCTGTTCAGTCGTGCCGCAAATGCCTGATAAGAAAGGTCGGTCTTTAACCCCCGAGGGAGTGCAAACGAGACATCGTAGCATTTTTGAAACACGCTCTAGAAAACTGGATGGGTTGCACAGATTCACGATCGCGCAACCCATCAGGCAAACAATATTTGCTTGTTTCCGTTCGGTGGCTTGCTGAAGATCCTTGACATTCTGTGAACAGGGTCACAGCAAAAGTTCTATAGTTTGGCGCGAGCGAAGTTCAAACCTCGCCCGCGTCGAGAGCGGTTACAGAGATTAGAACAGCAGACGGCCGCCAACCTGAATCACGCGCATTGCGGCTCCTGAGGAGATGATGCCAAAGGAGCTGGTGCTGCTGAGTGTGCCTCCGGGGGCGCTGAGGTTGACAAAGTTGAATACGTTGGTTGCCTCACCGCGGAACTGGAACTTCACTCTGTTGTAAATGGCGAAATCGCGGAACAAAGATGCATCCACGCTTTTGTATCCGGGAGAATCCAGGGAGTTGGGGCGAACCAGCCCGTCGAGGCCGGAGATGCCGCCGCCGGCAGGACAACCCGTAGATGCAATCCTGCAATACGAATTGGTCTGGAACCATTCCTTCGTAGATTGTGACCGCGGCAGATTGGCGCCAATAACGGTTTCAACCATTCCCGCTGCAACATTGGGCCGATCGTTGTTGTCGCCGTCGAGGTTGTCGTCATTACCGCTGGTTATGTTAAACGGCTTTCCGCTGTTCATTTTCAAGGTTGCCGCGATGGACCAATCGTTCAGGACCAGCCGGGTTGTTCGATTGAACTTTCCGAAATAATTTGGCTTCCATACGCCTGAAATAAGAGCCTGATGGCGCATGTCATTGTCTTCGCGCTGGCGATCCAGTTTCAGATCGTAGTAGTCTTCAGGTTCAGTGGTGGCGCTGTTGCCGATGTTGCCCGTGGTCTGCATTGAAGCGCTTGCCAATCCCTTGCTCCAGATGTAGAAGCCATTGACGCTGAAATGGCGGCTCAACCGCTTATCAACCGTAACCTGCAACCCGTTGTAGTTGGCTGTCTGGCCGTCCGTAATCACATAAGCATTGCTCATGTACTTGGAGCCAACTGCGGGACTGGCGCAGGTGGTTGTCGATCCAGTGGCAAAGGGCACTGCATCATAGGGGCGTCGGCAGTTGACGTCGCCGGTGGTGTTCGAGGCAATATTCGCCGTGTTGTAGATTGGCGCATTCTGGTCGATGTACATCGGCAGCTTGCGGCTGAAAACGCCTACATAGTTGGCGCTTACAGCCAGATCCCTGGCAAGCTGGTGCTGAACTCCGAAGTTCACCTGGGTGTTATAGGGCCAGCGCATTCCCTTCTGCACAAAAACGAGAGAAGCGGGAGAAACGTACCGCGGATTGGTTTTGCTGTAGTAATACGGGAAAGGCGAAACGCCGCCGGCGAAATCCGTGGGGTCTGTCGAATAAATGTGCTGCAAGCTCACGACGTGAGTGAACGCGCTGGTTTCGCGCACCGCAAACGGCTGGAAGTTTTGCGACAGCATCCACTCGTTTCCGCTGATGGTGTCAAAGAACATTCCGGCGGCGCCGTGAAATACCGTGCGGCCGCTCTGGAATGGGCTGTAGGCAAAACCAACACGCGGCGAAAAATGATTAAGGTTTACGTCGACACCGCCGTCGGGAACTCCCGGATCGCCGGGGAACAATTGCCCCAGCATCGCGGTGGGTGAAACCGTCGACTGCACGCCCGGCTCAAAGACGCCGATTCTGCGCTGCGTATCGGTGGGCGCCGTCTGCACATCGTAGCGAATGCCGAGATTAACGGTGAGCGCGTGGCTGACGCGCCAGTCATCCTGCAGGAAAACGCCGTAGTTAAAGTAGTTCTCGTTGGCGTCGTCCGGTGAATCCTGGCTCATGGCATTGGGATGTCCAATCAAAAAGTCCGCCATGGCAACGCCCGTTCTTGTGTAGGTGGCTTGTCCTGATACCGTCGAGGGAACTACCGCGCTGGTAAAAGCAAAAACGCCGTAGTTATTGAGCAGCGTTTCCAGGCGATCCTTCTCGAGATAAACTTCGCCACCGGCGCTGAGTGCGTGCTTGCCCCTGGTGCTGTTGAAAACATCTCTTATGCCATAGATGTTATCGCCGGCCAGCGGGCCACTGATCGCGTTTCCAAGTGTGAAGAAATTGGCTACGCTGATTTGCGCCAGCGAGGGAGTTCCCTGCACATTGATATCAGAACCGAATGCCGACAGCGACTCAGCGGGATTGCTGATGCGCCCGGCCATCATGCGGGAGTAACTCAGCCACAGCTGATTCACTGAACGGGACGAGAGTGTCCAGACATCGCTGGCATTGCCATTCTGCTGCCGGTAAGCGTAGTTGGAAAGCGCCCATCCCGGCAGGTTGCTGCCGGAAGGCAGGTTAATCTGAGAACCGAGCGACTGGAAGTACGAGAGCGAAATGCGGTGGTTCGGCACAAGCTGGAGCTCGCCTTTGAGCAGGTACTCGTTTGTCGTATTCGGCAAACCTTCGTTTCCAACAAAGTGGTTATCGGTGCGACCCGGTGTAGGCAGAGGCACGTTCGAGGATAGGACTGCCGCGGCCACTGGGTCAGGAACATAATTCGTATCCAAATCGAGGCGGTTGTTCGGCACCGGCTGATGCGTCACAGGGTCGCAAACGAAGAATTTTCCGCCGTAGTTGGTATTCGCCTTGTCAGCGGCGTTGAGTGTAGTTGCGCAGGCGCCAAGGCCTGTAGCGGGAGTGGTGGTAGGCAGATTCTCGGAAAAATTGCCCACGCGCTGATAGGCATCGGGGACAACGGTGTTGAAGTTTGTCGGGACGATTTGCCGCAAACCGCCATAGCTGCCAAAAAAGAAAATCTTATTTTTGAGAGCAGGTCCGCCGGCTGTCGCGCCGAAGAGGTTTTTGTGGGAGGGCGTCCTTGTGGTTTGCAAATATGCGTCTGAGTTGAAGTTTGTTTCCTGGTGGAACTCAAAAAGCGATCCATGCACTGTGTTCGAACCGGACTTGGTCACGACGGAAACAACGCCGGCGCCCGTGCGTCCAAACTCGGCGCTGAAGTTGTTTGTATCGACGTGAAACTGGTCAATGGCGTCAGGATTGGGAATCACATTGCCGGTAGAGCGAACGCCGGTCATGTTGATGCCGCCATCAAGATAATAGGTAATCTGCCCTACCATGTTGTCCGTTGAACCATTGATAATCACATGCTCCATGGGCAGGCCGATGGAATTTTCGTTAGCAACACTTTGCACGCCGGGTGTGAGATAGAGCAACTGGTAGCTATCGCGACTCACCAAAGGAAGGTTATCAACCTGGACATTCGATATGGATGCCCCCAGTACGGAGTCACTCAAGTTGACCAACGGTACGTCGGCTGTGACGCTGATTGTTTCGGTTTGTCCGCCGATTTCAAGAGTCAGATTCAATGTGGCGCTCTGCATCACAGAAAGGACGATACCGGAGCGCTGCAGCGTCTTGAATCCTGCGGCGGAAACAGAAACCTTGTAGGGGCCCACGGGAAGGAACTCTTCGTGAAAAGAGCCATCGTCCTTGGAGGTGGCAACCCTTGTAAAATTTGTATTGGTCTGTGTCAGCGTGATTGTTGCATGGGGCACAACAGCGCCAGTTGGATCTGTGACGCTGCCGGAAAGGCTTGCAGTGCTGAGTTGGGCTTGCGTTGCAACAGCCGCAAAAGCAAACAACAACAACGCGAACAACGTTCTGCGTAGAAAGTGTGTGACATTCATAAAATGGCTCTCCTTGATTGTCGTGGGTACGGCGCTCAGCCGTTCCGTTTGGCCTTTGCTAATTCGTTTGTGTGACGTCATGGCCATCCGCTCCAGTTCTGGGAAACGCAAAAAAACTCTTGTGGAGTCCTGACGCTCGCCAGCAGTTAAAGATTGAGCGTTGCAGCAGGCAGCCCTTCAACCGCAGCCTGAACTCTGCAACTTCCGTTGTGAATCAGTGAAATCTGCGCGCGACCATTCGACAATTGCAACGCGCGCGAGGCTCTTGTGGTCCCCAGGTTGTCTACAAGATGGCCATCGCCGGCAAGCGAAAACCGGACCACTTGCATTGAGTCGAGGCAAAGCACGCCTTTCGCATCAAAGACTTTTGCCTCAACAGTGATCTTGTTGTCTTTGCGCGCTGTTTCAAACAGTCGTAACTCAGCAGGTGTTCCCCAGGGCTCAGTCTGGTAGGTCAGGCTTATCTCATCCGTTACCGTCACCCCGTTCTTGATTGCAACTGCGCGCAGGTAATTGTGCCCGGCGGCAAACACAACCTTCCATCGCAGTCCTGCCGCGGGAAAATTCTGGCTGTCCCGAAACATCGTTCCCTGAGAGATACCGTTCAGGAAGAGCTCGGCATGGTCACAGTTGGAGTACACATGCACATTTCGCTCTTCGCCTGCCCTGCCCCAGCGAACACGCCAGCTATGCCCGAGAATGTGGGCCATTGGTTGTTCAGCCCAGAAAGATTGAAAGACGTAATAGGATTCCTTCTTGGCCAGATCGCGTTCGACGAGCCCCTTCTGATTGACGCGCGGAATGGGATTGCCCGTGCGCAGCGGAGAGGCAAAGTCCTTGAATATCCACTGCGACGCGCCAGTTAGCCAATCCAATTTCTCTTGTGTTTTAAGATGCCAGTCAAAAAGTTCGCAGGCATAATTTTCTGACCAGTCGCCATCCCTTGATACGCGCACGATGCCACCGGTGCTCAGGTAATCCATGTCTCGCTCGTCGGTGCCCGTACCGGTGGGAACCTTGTGCAACACAGCTTCGGGGTCTTCTGAATGACGGCCAGCATGGCTTTCCGCGCCCCATTCGATGTGAATAAATCGCTTGACGCGGTTGCGCCATTCGTCCAGGCTCTGCTCATATTCGCGGAAGTTGCCGCGGTACCAGCCGGCCCAGATAGAAGGCGAATAAACATCCGGAATATCGCATGCAAAGTCGCAGCGGCGAAACGCGGTCAGCCGGGAATCATCCAGCTGATGAGCGCGATCGCGCATCTCGGTCATAAATGATCGGATTGCCTGCTGATCGAGGCGCGGATACTCTTCCGGCCAATCGTCCTCGTTGCCCAGTCCCCAGAGAATGATGGAGGGGTGATTGTAATGCTGGTCAATCATATGGTCCAGCGTGTCCCTCACATTCTGTTTGAATGCTTCATCTCCAACTCCGGCGCGGCACCACGGAACCTCTTCCCAAACCATCAGGCCCAGTTCATCGCATAAATCAAGCACCAGCCGGTCTTGCTGGTAATGTGCGAGGCGGATAAAGTTGGCGCCCATCTCGCGAATCATTCGCATCTCTTCGCGCACCAGGTTGTCGCTCATGGCGGCAGCCACGCCGGCATGATCCGCATGACGCTGAGTTCCGCGCAAGAGTATGCGTTTGTCATTCAACTTGAACGGGCCATGCTCAACAAACTCAATCTGGCGGACGCCAAAGCGCTCGTCAAGACGCGTATGCCCGGCAGGGCTGGACAAGATAACCCGGCAACGATAGAGATGCGGCGACTCAGGAGACCAGAGCTTTGGCGACGCGACGCGAAATTCAGCCAGCCGGGCAAATTCGTTCCATGCGGTCAGTGTCTGCGAACTCCGGTGAACGGAGTGGCTCTGCGCGTCCGTGACCTCAACCGATATCTCGCAACGCGCGCCTTGTCCGGAAGGGTTGTACAGTTTGGATTCGATCACCACCCGCGCCGAGCCATCCGGTGCGACGGTGGGAGTGATGCGCACTGCACCCAGAGAGACGGCTGGCAGATAGACCAGGTTTACGTGCCTGTAAAGACCTCCATAGAGGCAAAAGTCGCTGTACTCCGACGGAATTCGATCACGGTCCGGGGTGTTGTCGCAACAGACCGCGATCTGCACGCCATCCTTGGTTTCGGAAACCGGAAGCTGCCGGATAGTTTCAGTAATGTCGAAGTCAAACTCGTCATAGCCGCCCTTATGCGTTCCAACGAGCGTGGAACCTACCCAAAGCGATGTCGTCTGGCCTGCGCCCTGGAAGTGCAATATCGTTCGCCCATCGGCAAAAGGATTGCGCACAAGAAGTCGCGTTCGGTACCACCCCTGCCCGCGAAAGTAGGATAAGTCGGGATCACACGCATTGAGCGCGTTAAAACAATGAGGAAGTTCGGCAGCCTTCCACAGGCTGTTCTGCCGGGAATTCCATGCCTCATGAATGTCGCCGATGGCGCCCAGATGAAACTGCCAGCCTGAATCCAGCCGGGTCGAGAAGACAGCAGGCTCTTCTGCCTGGGAAAGGGACTTCACGGCAACGGCACGAAGTGGTGCCGGGAGAAGGCACCCGGCAACCGAGATGGAAGTCGTCAACATGAATTGCCGCCGTGTGGGGTCGAACAAGGGATTCTCTTTCCGAAAGCGAGATTTTCTGGCGCTGGGCGCTGCGGCAGTTGCACGCTGGCTGGCCGGACTAACCGTGGCAACTCCATCCTCTTTCGCTGCGCGGCTTGCTGCCTTTTACAATTCGGGCCTATACTCCGCCTCGTTTCACTGGTCTGGCAAGTGACTAACCGTTTGGCTCTATATTGATCGTTAAAGCAAATAGAATGTTCCTGTTAATGTGGACGATATTCTTGTGACAAACGTCCTTGCCTGCCGTAATACCGGCGAGTATGATTCAAAGATTAATAATGAATAACCCCGGCGAAACTCGGGAAACTTGGCATCCGCAGAGTAAGCACGAATGTGAAGCGATACTGCGTGAGTTACATGAGATTCTGACCAGCCCTCATTTTTGCAACAGCAAACGTTACCCGGCGCTGCTGCAATATATTGTCGAAAATACCCTGGCCGGAAAATCCGAATTATTGAAGGAACGCACAATTGGCGTTGAAGTCTTCGACCGTCCGCCGACTTACGACACAGGCACGGATACTGTTGTGCGCTACACGGCCGGTGAAGTTCGCAAGCGGCTTCTGCTTTACTACTCGGATCTCGGCCGGAGCTCCGGCATCCGGATTTCGCTGCCCGCAGGATCTTATATCCCGGAATTCCTGCACGGCCACAGCGGATCAGAAGAATTCGGAAGCCATTTAAGTCCTGCGACAATGCACAGCGATGACGGCGGCGGATTATCGGAAATGACCGGCGGAACCAACGAGACGGGCTCGGACTTGCCGGCGGCTTCGTTCAGCCACTCTTCACTCCCGGCTGCAGAAAAAGTTGCGAGTGATAATTCACCTTTCAAGAAACGTAAGCCCGTTACCAGATCTTTGATTTGGTTGACATTGGCGGTAGTCGTTGCAATCGGCCTCTTTACCGGATTGAAGTGGAGATTTGGCCTTGTTCAACCGCAATCTGCATTGGACGAGTTCTGGACTCCGGTTTTAAGCGATAAAGGAACAGTTTCAATTTGCACGGGAGCCTCGGTCTTTTCGCAAAGCAACTTTTCCGGCGTTGCCACCGCTGGCAAAGACATTGACTACCCATTTGTTTCGATGCAAATTGCATCTGCTATCGTGCAACTCAGCGGGTTGCTGGAACGCTCTGGAAATGCGCCGCATCTGGAATCCTCCGCGACCACTCCTTTAACGGAGCTGCGCGAGCATTCCGTAATTCTGCTTGGCGGATACAACAACCAGTGGACGATGCGCCTGGTCGAACCGCTTCGCTTTCATTTTGTGACGGGGCCTGACGAAGTGATCGTCGATCGAATGCAGCCCCAGGCGCACTGGATGCGCGATAGTTCTCTCCCATACTCCAGCGCTGATGATTATGCTCTGCTGGCGCGATTTCGCGATGCATCAACCGATGGCTGGGTAGTGGTGCTGGCTGGACTGGGCCGCAACGGAACCGAAGCCGCTGCTCAATTTGCCACCAGTCCCCACTATATGCAACTTCTTCGTCAACAGATTGGAAAAAGCTTTTCAAACCACAACGTGGAGGTTGTTTTGAAAGTCAACGTCGTGGATGGAAAGACCGGAGCGCCTTCAGTCATGGCTGTGCATGTCTGGTGATTCCCGCGCATTTGTAAAAACAACCTTCAACTCCGCGGTTGGGGAGAAGTCCGCCAAACAATCAACCCGGATATTTACACCCAAAGAAGAGGTTGTCGTATCGGGTAGTTGCGGATGATCTCTTTGTCTGTTGGGTCAGGATTCAACGTCTTCCAGAGATCAAAGTATTTTTGTTCATGGCCGGCAATGCCCGCAAAGAGCAATCCCGGCGAGCGGACAGGCAGCGCGTCAAAATGCTGCACATCCTTTACCCACTTCCATGAGTTCTTGTCCCTGAGATAGGGATAGATAAACTCCGCTGCCTTGGCAAGACCGCGTCCATCCGCAAGTTGAAAGGTTGTTGGATCAGGCATGAGTCCTTTAAGCGATTGGCACAAGCCAGCCATCACATCGAAGTTGAAGATGGAATAGCTGTATGGCTTGGTACGCGCGAGTTCTCTGGGAAACGATCCATCGACAGCCATCTGGTCCGGAAGAAAAACCTCGCGATAGCGCCGGTACACCTCATTGCGCACCGCATCGTTTCCAACAAGGCGAGCGAACTCTGCAGCCTGCAAAGCCCAGCAGACTGCGTGATTGTTTTTGGTGTCACGCTCAGCCGTTCCCCGGCCGCTCTGATTAAGCCAATCCAGATAACTCGCGAACCAGCCCCTTACTGCGGCGCTGTCTTGCTCGCTGAATACACGAGACGACAACAAGCTTGCGGCACGGGCAACTTCAACAAGATGCAGCGTATCGATGATGCCGTAGGAACGGCCGGTCGAGACGCCTTGAACAGCCTGGGCGTACAACAGGTTCGGGTTCATGCGCGTTTCCGGAGTCACAAACCAGGCGCGAAGATGATCGCCGGCCCGCCTGCCATAGCGAGAGTCTCCCGAAAGCAGCCATACCGCGGTCAAGGCTGGCATCTGAATCGAAAGCGCCACCATCGCCTTGCGATGATCGTTGAAGTTGTCTGGATTACTTTGCCCGTCACGATTGATGTAAGGACCATTGAAATCTTTCGGGTTCGGCCAAAAGTAATCCGCTTGAGAGTAAAAGTCGTGCACTCCGCCCGCACTACGCTCAGCAGGAAAAGAAGTGATGGTCACAGGAGCCTGCAAAAGGCAGCCCGAGCCTGCGGCAAGAATTCGTTCGCGATCTGTTTCGGCAACGAGTCTGTATGCGGAAGAAGTCTTCGATGTGCGCGGCAAGCCCCACGCCATGCTGGCAACTGTGCCGCAGCCTGCCGGCGCTGCCGTCTGAAGAAATTGTCTTCTATTGAATTCACTGAATTGCCGTATCTTCATAAATCGCTTCCTCTTGATTCGAATTCAACTTTGATCAGCGGCGCCGCTTCGCTCTGCGCGCCTGAACAGAGTATCCTACACCGGCAAGCACTATCAGATGGTTCAGCGCATCAAAGAGGAGACAGTGACGATTATTGAAGGGACGGCTGTTGCAGTAAAAAAGAGTCACTTACGGCGGTTTGCAGGAACACTCGCGGCGATTGCGGCATTGACTGCGTTGGCGGCAAGCGCGCAGATCACTCAAACCAAATCGCCGGAAGCCGCGCAAGCCGCGGCGCCTTCTCCGGTTGATCGCGCGGCGTCAGGGGATTCGCCAGACAACCCCGGCCCTCTGGCCACTGATCTTTCGCCCGCCATCACCCATGCGGCGATCCGCAAGGCCGAGCGCAAAGTAGCGGACTGGCAACTCGCCCACGCAGAGCGGTTGTTCAATCGGCAATGGACCTACGCTGCCTTGTACGACGGAATGTTGGCTGCATCGAAAGCGACTCGCGATCCGCGTTACCACGATGCTGTCGTTGCAATGGCGCAACAATTCGACTGGAAACTACTCAATGCAAGATTTCCTCATGCCGATGATATGGCGTTGGGGCAATCCTATATAGACCTGTATCTGGAGACGCATGATCCTGTCAGAATTGCTGACACAAAAGCGGTCCTCGATCAGTTGGTGCTTCGACCTGACGATTCCTCCAAACTGCTCTGGTGGTGGTGCGATGCTTTGTTCATGGCTCCGCCGGTACTGGCCAGGATCTCTGCCGCCACCGGCGACCGGCGCTACCTGGACTATATGGATCGCGAGTGGTGGCAAACTTCGGCGAGTCTCTACGATCCGGCAGAACACTTGTACTTTCGCGACAGCCGCTACTTTACGCAGAAACAGGAAAATGGCCAAAAGCTCTTTTGGGCAAGAGGAAATGGCTGGGTGATGGGCGCATTTGCAAAGGTGCTTGAAGTAATGCCCAAGGACTATCCCAGCCGCGCGAAATATATCGCTCAGTACCGCGAAATGGCTGATCGGATTGCCGCGATTCAAGGCAAAGATGGCCTCTGGCGCAGCGGATTACTCGACCCCGACGCCTACGATTTGCCCGAGATTTCAGGCTCCGCTTTTTTCACTTATTCGCTCGCCTGGGGCATCAACCACGGCATTCTGGACCGAAAAAAGTTTGAGCCGGTGGTCAGGCGTTCCTGGGCCGGAATCCTCAGGCGCGTTTATGCGGATGGGCGGCTGGGATCGATTCAGCCTATCGACGGACAGCCGGGCAAGTTCAAGCCTTCGGCGAGCTACGTGTATGGTGTCGGCGGGTTTCTGTTGGCAGGCTCCGAACTTGATGCAATGGCAAAGAAGTAAACCTTGAGACTCTTGAATTGCCTGTGCGTGCGGTGACTCCGGCGATAAATAATTTACGTGGCAAAACCCGTTTCCCGGTCGACAATCGGCTCTTGCGGCCACCTGCCAAACCAGACGCCCTCCACAAACAAAGTTTTCTGGTCTGGGTTTGCTTAAAATCCACCTGCAACTTGGCAAGATAGCCACAAACCATAACGGTCGCTCATTCGATAGGGTTCTACAATGAATCCGTATGCCCACAGCCGTTCGTTCGCACGCAAAGATCAACCTCGGCCTCTACATCGGCGCGCCGCGCCCGGACGGCTTTCATGCCTTGGCCACCGTCTACCAGACGCTAGAACTCTATGATGTGGTTACGGTTACCGCTCATCGCTCAGCCGAGACTGCGCTCCGGCTCACCTCGAATGACAAGCGCGTTCCCACCGACAAGCGCAACACCGCCTGGAAGATGGTTGAACTGGTGCAGGAGGCTCTCGACCTCACCGCCGAGGTCGAAATCCACATTGAAAAGCGTCTCCCCGTACAGGGTGGCCTGGGAGCCGGTTCGGCAAATGCCGTTGCCGCGCTGGTAGGACTGGAGGCGGAGCTGGGAATCACCCAGGATTTGGGCGCCCCTTCCTTTTCTCGTTCTTTGAGAAAAGGGTGGGAAGCGACACGCCTCGAAATCGCCGCCCAGGTTGGCTCCGATGTGCCTTTGTTTCTTATAGGTGGCGCGATTCTCGGCCTCGATCGAGGGCAGCAAGTCCACCCCCTGCCAGACTTTGAACCGACGTGGTGCGTGGTTGCAACGCCGAATGTCGGTGTCTCAACTCCACAAGCCTTTCGCGACTGGGACGCTCTTTGCGCCGCAGAGGGTTTGACCGCTGAGGCCAGCACAGATAAACTAAAGAAGTTGAGCCGTGCCTATGCCAGCGCCTTTGCGGAAGCAATTCCGGAAGGTCAGCAGGGAACTGGCTCCTCCGGTGTTCTTCCCGTTGGGGAGAACCTGGCCGGACCAATGGAGTCCGCGCTTGTCCGCACCGGGATTACGAGCTGGATTGAAAACGATTTTGAACGTGTCGTCTTTCCCCAGCATCCTTCCCTTGCAGAAATCAAGCGCATTCTTGCGGCCTCAGCCACACCGGGGGCAGCCCTCCATGCTTCGCTGTCCGGGTCCGGGTCGGCTCTCTTCGGGTTGTACAAGACCCGCGGAGATGCGGAAGCAGCACGCGATGGCCTGCGTGCGGCGGGAGTCGATAGTCAACTGACCCGTACCCTGCCGCGCTCAAAGTATTGGCGTGAAATGCTCCTGCAATAAACAGGTTGACAGGCCTCCGTTGAGCGAGAGAGACTCGGCAACGGCTGTCGAGTTGGGCGATCGTCTAATGGTAGGACAGTGCCCTTTGGAGGCACTTGTCCAGGTTCGAATCCTGGTCGCCCAGCCAAGTTTTAGTGAACAGTGAACAGCAACGGCACTTACTGATCACTGACCACTGTAAAGAAGCAGCCCAAAGCCAACCAGCTTGGAGGCAATTCGAAGATGGAAGCGGAAACCGTGACGTTGGAGAGCAAGCAGACAGTGAGCGGGCCAGTGGCTCCGGGCGATGGGGTGGGCAAAGAGCCCGCAACCTTGGGATTCGCGCTCTCTCCGCCGCTGGATGCTGCCGCCAAAGCGAAGGAGGCCAAACCGGCCGTCGAGCGCAAGCGGAGCCGCAACCTGAGCGAAGACAAGCGATTCAAGCTCTTCAGCGGCACGGCCAACCGGCCGCTGGCCGAGGAGATTGCCACTCACATTGGAGTGAAACTGGGCGAAGCCAAGATGCAGCGCTTTGCCGATGGCGAAGTCTACTTCCAATTGCTGGAGAACGTGCGCGGCGTGGATGTTTTTGTCGTCCAGCCCACCTGCTACCCGGTGGACCAGCACCTAGTGGAGCTGCTGGTGATGATCGACGCGCTCAAGCGGGCCTCGGCGGCCCGGATCACGGTGGTGGTGCCCTATTACGGCTACGCCCGCCAGGACCGCAAGGACAAACCGCGCGTGGCCATCAGCTCCAAGCTTGTCGCCGACCTGCTGACTACCGCCGGCGCCAACCGCGCCCTCTTTGTGGATTTGCACGCCGCGCAGATTCAAGGCTTCTTCAACATTCCCGTAGACCATCTCTTCGCCAGCCCGGTGCTGGTGAGCTACTTCCGCGAGCACAACCTTCCCAACCTGACGGTGGTGTCGCCCGACGCCGGCGGCGTGGAGCGGGCTCGCTTCTTCGCGCAGAAGATGGGAGCGCCGCTGGCCATTGTGGACAAGCGCCGCACGGACATCAATGTCGCCGAGATCATGAACGTAGTCGGCGATGTGAACGGCAAGAACTGCCTCATCCTAGACGACATCATCGACACCGCCGGCACGCTGGTCAAAACGGCGGACGCGCTTTACGCAGCCGGCGCGGCGGCCGTCTATGCCGCCGCCAGCCATGCCGTGCTTTCCGGCCCGGCCATCGAACGAATTGCCAACTCGCGCCTGGAAGAGGTGGTGGTCACCAACACTATTCCCCTGCGCGAGGCGGCCCAGAAGTTGCCCAAGATCAAAGTGCTCTCCATTGCAGGCCTGCTGGGCGCGGCCATCGAGAGCATTCACATGGAGACCAGCGTGAGCACGCTGTTTAACTAAGCTGTCAGCCATTAGCCGCCATTAGCCGTCAGCGGTCAGCAATCGGTTTTTTTACTGAAGGCTGACGGCTGAAGACTGAAAACTGGCCACTACAAGGGAGCGGAGCGATTCAGTTCGCTGTATCACGAGAAGTTGGAAACGAACTCTTCACAAAGGAGACAACTCTATGAACCGAATTCTAGCTGTTGCCTGTGGGGCGCTTATTGTTATCGCCTCGTTACTGGCCTACAGCCAATTGACCGCGGCTCAGCGGCCAGTCCATGCTGCAGGTGGCATGAATGTAGTTGTCATCTGTAATAGCTGTGCCTCAGGTGACATCAACAATCACGGGCCTGTTGGTTCAGTGCTGCTTGACCAGAACACGGGCAATGTTTGGCTCTACCCCGGTGACGCTATCTTCGGGCAAGGAGGGCCGATTCTAGTGGGCAAGATGTCGGAAATCGGAAAGCCCATTGTACCTGTCAAACAATAAGAAACGGCTAGCAGCTAGTAGCTAGAAGCTAGAAGCTGCTCTTAACAAAGGGAGCGGAGCGATTCAGTTCACAGCAGACGCCGCGGCTGAAAGCTGATGGCTGAAAGCTGAAAGCTGCTTTTCCGTGCCCGAAACCAGGAAACGAGAGACCGAATGTCCGAAGTAGTCGTAGCCAAGCCCCGTGAGGGCAAGTTCAACAAGAATGCCGCGCGCCGGGTGCGCGTCGCGGGCAAGATTCCCGCCGTGCTGTATGGTCCGGGGCACGATCCGGTGGCCATCGAGGTGGACCCCAAACAGATCTCCCGGATTCTATTCTCCGAGACCGGCCACAACACGATCTTCGATGTCGAAGTCGCCGGCCAACAGCCGGCCAAGGCCATGATCGTTGACTTGCAGCGCGAGCCGCTCAAGGACCAGTTGATCCACATCGACATGAAGCGCATCGCCATGGATAAGGCTCTGCGCGTCAAGGTGCGCATCAAGCTGCTGGGGATTCCGCTCGGCGTCAAGGCCGAGGGCGGCATCCTGGACCAGGTGTTGCGCGAGGTGGAAATCGAGTGCCTGCCTGCCGACATTCCCAGCCACATCGATGTGGATGTCAGCCACCTGCAGATGCACGGCGTGTTGCGCATCAGCGGCCTGCCTCGCTTCGACGCCATCAAGTACCTCGGCGCAGAGGATGCGACCGTGGCCCACGTCGTCTCCATCCGCGAAGAAGCGCCGACGCCTGCCGAAGTTGAAGCAGCAGCAGCGGCTGATGCCGCGGCAGCTACTACAACCGCTGAGCCGGAGGTTGCCAAGAAGGGCGGCAAGCCGGAAGACGCCGCCAAGAAGACGGACGCGGGAGCCGCAAAGAAGCCCGAGGCGAAGAAGTAACCCTTGGCCGAGGAAACAGAGTCCGGTGCGCGCAAAGGCCCCTTCCTTGTGGTGGGGCTGGGCAATCCAGGACTCGAATATCTGTGGACCCCGCACAACGCGGGGTTCATGGCCATCGACCGCATCGCCCAGCAAGAGGGCGTTGTGGTCGGAAACCGGCGCTGCAAGGCCGCTACCGCAACCTGCCGCATGGCGGGGCGCGAAGTGGTCCTGGCCAAGCCGGAAACGTTTATGAACCTGAGCGGGCTTGCAGTGGCCGCGCTGGTTCGGGAGTTTGAGGCCGACCCGGCCCACGATCTGCTCGTCATTCACGATGAGTTGGATCTGACCCTGGGGAGCTTCAAGATCAGGGAGCGCGGATCACCCGCCGGGCACAACGGAGCCCGCAGCGTGACCGGCGCTCTCGGTAGCCAGGAGTGGCTGCGTCTCCGCATTGGAGTGGGACTCGATCTTCCGCCTGAGGCCATCGCGGCTGGCGGAGGCCGGCGTCCCGGCAGGGATTATCTGCTCTCGCCAATGCGCAAGGCGGATTTGACGGTGCTGGATGAGGTGTTGGACCGGGTGGCAACCGCCACCAGGCGCATCCTCTCAGACGGCCCGGCAGCCGCAATGAACGAGTTCAACCGCCGCGAGAAAAACGGTGCGGCGGAGGAGTAGAAGTACAGGGAATTGGGACCAGGAAGTAACGGATTCAGTCAATGTTTTGAAAGGGCACGACTTCAAAGGCTGCGAAAGAATGCATCCGGTGAAGCAAGAAGTGTCAGGGCACGACTTCAGTCGTGCCGAAGAGACAGCAAATCCAACGGGGCTTTAGCCCCTGCGGGAATGCGGACTGCACCAGTAATTTGCCAGGAACTTCCCTGAGCCTGCAACTGAGAAATTGCCGCTATGGTTTTTACCGGCGGCAGCGGCTGGAGTCTGGGACTTCAGCGGAAAAGGAAACCGGATGTCCCGTTTGTATGAGGTTATGTTCATTGTTCGGCCCGATGCGGCCGAAGAAGATATCGACAAGCTGATCGCTGGCTTCTCCGAAAACGTCACCAAGGGTGGCGGAGTGGTGAAGACGGTCGAAAAGATGGGCCGGCGCAAGCTCGCCTATATGGTGCGCAAGTTCAACGACGGCTTCTATGTGCTGCTCACCGTTGAAGCCAACGGCGCAGTGGTGTTGGAACTCGAACGCCGCCTGCGTGTCACTGAGCCGGTGATCAAGTTCATCACCGTGCGCATCGACGAAGAAGAGAAGCGCCTGGCCAAGGTCAAGGCCCTGCGCGGCGTTCGCCGCAGCGCTGCTGTTCCTGCGCCTGCTCAAGCCGCCGCGCCTGCTGCTGTGACGGAGCCTGCCGCTGAAGTGGCAGAAGCCGCTGAGCCGTCCGCGGTCTAACCTGTCGTCAGTTGTCGCTGATCGCTGATCACTGTTCACTGTTAACAAGAGAGTAAAGAGGAAACAGCATGTCTGAAGAGACTCAAGCAAAGGCGCCCGAGACGAGCGCAAACGAAACACCCCAGGCGGCATCCGGTCCCGGTCCTGGTTCAGGTTCAGGCCCAGCGCCACGCTCCGGCGGACGCCCCGGCGGACGCCCCTCCGGTGGTCCCGGCGGCCGCGGCAAGTTTTTCCGCCGCAAAAAGGTCTGCAAGTTCTGCACCGAGAAGATCGACGCAATTCCTTATCGCGACGTACGGCTTTTGCAGGGTTTTGTTGCCGAGCGCGGCAAGATCGTGCCTCGCCGGCTCACGGGCGTTTGCACCAAGCACCAGCGGCGCCTCACCCGCGCCATCAAGCAGGCCCGGAACATCGCCCTGCTGCCGTTCGCCACACGGCACTAACCATCGGCTGCCGTTCTGCCGGCCTACGGGTGCCCCATCCATCGCGTTCTGTGTGATATCGGGGTCCCCTGCGACAGGTCTTCGTCGTTGGGTGATTGATGGGTGGGAATCAAAGGCTTTGGCAGAAGGCATTATTGTGGATGCCGAATAGAACCGAGTGCGGCCTGTTATCAGTTGGCGTATTTGTCAAACGACAAAACCGTCTGCTGTCGGCAGCCCGCAACAATGGAGAGATTCACATGGAAGTCATTCTGAAAGAAGATGTATTGCATCTGGGCCACCGCGGCGATCTGGTTAAAGTGGCCGACGGCTACGCCCGCAACTTTCTGCTGCCCCGCAAGCTGGCGATGCAGGCCACGCTGGCCAACAAGGCTGTCATCGAGCAGATGAAGGCCGCGGCCGCCCGCCGCTTTGCTACCGAAAAGGCGCTGGCCGAGGAACTGGCCGCCAAGCTCGCGCCTGTCGAGCTCGAGTTCACCCGCAAGTCGAGCGACGCCGGCCACCTCTTTGGCTCCGTCACTTCGTCCGACATCGCCGCCGCGCTCGACGCCAAGGGCTTCGAGATCGATCGTCGCAAAATTTACCTTGACGAGCCGCTCAAGAGCGTGGGCGAGTTCACTGTGGCCATCAAGCTCTATCGCGAAGTCACGGCCCACGTGAAGGTCACTGTCGTGGCCGAGGCCACGGAAGAAGAAGCTAAGCCGGCTGAGCCAGTCGAGGAAGCGAAAGCAGCCGAGTAGTTCTTCTCATCCGGCATCACCCTGCCCCTCGGTTCTTAACCCGCCGAGGGGCAATCTACTTCTTTGCGTGGCCCGTCTTGTCTTTAGGCTCGGCAAAGATTTCCTTCTCCTGCGCGCCTCCGGTTTGTACAATCAACTTCCTCATGGCCGTCGCCATATTCTTCTCGAACCCGGAAATCTCTTCCGATTTTGCCAGCAAAAAAAGCATCCGAATCCTGTTTGTAGAAGTCCCTTCCTCCGGCTGTCCCTTCTTGTCAATGCAGGCTCTCGCGGTCTTGCCGCTCACAGAGGTGATCGTGAGCCGCAATAGTTCTTCGCGCCCGTTGTGGGTATCGCCGGGATCAAAAATGTCCCACGTCAAATTGTTGGCGTCAAGCGATCCCAGATAGTGATCGCAGCGGCCCTGGGGCTGAATAACGGTCAATGTGCCGCTTGCCGGATCAAACCTCACATCGAGATTGTCATTGAATCCATCGCTCGGACTGAGCCCAAGCAGCTTGCCGCGAACGTACTCCGCCAGTTCCTGCTCGGTGGGTTCCGGAACGGGTTCCGCGATTTTTGCGTGGCTTGCCGGCCTAGCCGCCTTCGCGGGCCGCGTGGGTTGAGCCGATTTTTCGGGTTGCTCCGTTTGATCTGTTCCCTCAAGTTGCTTTACCGCAGCGTTCCACGCGTTCTGCAGAAAACACCCGTTCAACCCGAAAAGAAGTGACGCGGCGCAGAGACAAGCCACGAATCCTCTGACTCGATTTCGCCTTGCAATCGCCTCGTTCATTCCATTCACCCGTGAAGAAAATTCTACTCCTAAACCATCGCTCGTTCCTTCACCGTCAAATACTGATTCAGTACAGAAGACACCATCGATTCAGGATTCAGGTCAAGCGTAAGCGCGCCCTGCTCATGCAGTCGCGCCAGCAGCAGTTCGCGGCGGCCAGCCATCTCCTGCGCGGCAGTAGCGCGGAACATCTGCTCCAGATTCTTTGGCCGTGTTTGCGCAATCAATTCGACCTCCGGCTGAGCCATGGCCACAAACAGCAGCACATGCCGGCGCAACAGTTGCAACGCGCCATCAATCACCTCGGGACGCATCGCACTCTCCGCCAGATCCGTCACCCACAAAATCAGCGACCGCCGCGGCTGCAATCGATTGAGCGTAGCCGTAGCTCGCAGATGATCGGCCTCGCCGGATTCCGCATGCGCCAGCGCCAGCGATTCAATCAGTTGCCGCAGGTGCGCCGCGCCGCGCCCGGGCAGCAGCCGCTGCTGAATGTTCTGCCCGTAAGCAAGCAAGCCTACTTTGTCGCCGGAGTAGAGCGCCAACTGCGCCAGCGCGACAGCCGTCGTGCAGGCGTGATCGAGTTTTGAACTGCTCGGCGCCGTGCCGATCTCGTTTGAGTTTTGCGCCATGGCTACTCGCGCCCGCATCAGCCGGCCGCAATCCAGCACAATCCAAATCGGCTGGCTGCGTTCCGTCTGATACTGGCGGGTAATCGGCTTTCCATGCCGCGCCGTCGCCGTCCAGCAAATGTCGCGCAGGTCGTCGCCCTCGCGATACTCGCGCAGGCTTTCAAAGTCGCGCCCCAGCCCTCGCTGTTGCGAGCGTCGCAGTTGCAAATCGATCTGGCGGCTGCGCGCCAAAAAAATCTGCTGTTCCTCGCCAGCGCGCAACGCCGGATAAACGCGCACTGTTTGCGTAAGCGGCGACCTGGCCCAACGCTCCGCCAGCCCCAACGGCGAACGGTAGCGCACATAAAGCCAACCCGTCTCCCAATCGCCGCGCTCCTTCGGTTCAACGCGGTAGCGAACTGTCGCCCTCACGCGCGGAAACGCAGTCAGCCGCAGCGTCTCCGGCTCTTCCACTATTGCAGGCGGCAGATCGTCCACCAATCGGCAATCGAGAATCAGTCGCCCTCGGTTTTCGATGCTCAACTCAATCTCAGTCTCGCTGCCAAGCGATGCAGCATTCGACCAGCTTCTTCCTGCAATCAACTTGGACGCAGCGGGCAGCCGCATTCCATCGAACAACGCAGCCAGCAGCACCAGCGCATCCCAGGCCAGCATCGCGTATGCCATCCGTCCATCCCAGAATCCCGGAACCAGCCAGACGAATCCCGCCAGCAGCAAGCCAATGCTGCGCAGCGTCAATCCAAATCCCCAGCGCCGCCGCCGTTCGCACGCAGCGCTCACCGATCCGGGATGGAGCGAGGGAGCAATCATTTGGGATTCTATTTCCTAGGTTTCTCCGAGGACTGAAGTTCGTTCATGGTCTCCCAAACTCGATGAAGCGCCATTGGGTACTGACTTGAGCCGTGTTGTGACAGGGTAAAGCGTGAAGTCTCGTTCTTAAAGTTGGACCAAGTCTGCTCCATCGCGAGTTCTGTGAGGATCGATATCCAAGCAGACTTGGAGATTATTAGTCGGTACCCATAGTCCGTTCCGACAAAGTCTAGAATTTCAGCCTTCCCCAATTCCGATTCTGGAAACCGCTTCTGCAGATTTTCAAGATGTTGACGCTGCCTTGCTCGAACCATAACAGTTGATTCATCAATCTTTCCGCCGGGTTTGCTTGCACATGCTATCGATAAGAACCCGTACCTTGTAAATACCCACATGGTTTTCTCCTGTCTTCTGCGCCGCATCGAGCTAGTTGTGCAATTTGCGATCAGAAACTGGCACTGCCATCAGCTGCAGGCTCGGGCCAATCGGAGTCCTTGAGCTTGTCTGTGCGAAAGAACTGCCACATGATCTCAAGAAACAATTGAAAGTTAGAATTCTCAGCGGCCAGTCGATTGGCGGAATCCCAATCAATCTCTGGTCTTTCTCTCGCGGGAATTAAAACTTCGCTTTCAATTGGATCACTTGTGTTTAGCTTAATTACACCGATTCCATGGACCTGAGAGAGAATCCTCAATTCGTTTTCAGCTTTATCGTCTACTCCTGCCGCTACAAGATACCCGAAGTTTGCCCAGGAAGAATTCGAGACCGCCTGAAAAAATGATTCTCTAACATTCGATGTTATTAGAGCTTTCTTAACCTCAAATGACCAGACTCTGATTCGTCTGCTATGTGATTGCTGCAGACACTTCCTAACCACGTCTTCCCAGCGGTTCCCAAATACTTCGAGGCCAACCATGTCAGGATGGAGCCATTTGTTCCAGTTCTTTCCTCCAGAGTGAACAGACTTCTTCTCGTCGATGCGCATTGTTGGCACATGAAACTCATCTCTTGCGAAGCGGAAAAGCATTGGATACAAATCAAATTCGTTCAGTTTGAACTTTTCATCGGTCATTAGAAACTGTGCTTGAGCAATCGAAGCTTCCACAACCTGAGAGTCAATAGCGCCGTCACTCATCTCGTCGGCATAAAAATATTTGCGCGGTTTGCCTGCTATCTGCACATTCGGATATTTGCTCTGTAAGTTTTCACGATGAGCACTAATCTCACTTGCCAACTGCGTAACATAATCCTGATCTGTCTTGTAAACAGTTGTGCGAGCTTTACGGTTGTCTGCACACTCATTTGGATAAGTATCGAAAATGAGACGTGCAAGTCCTGTTACAGAAAACATCTTTCCCTTGTTTACTTTCAAACAATCAAAGGCGCGGTCATTTAGACTGAGGGTCATTTTCTTTCTCCTTTGTAGCATTAACCCATATCACTTTTCGCCAAATACACCAAATCATAAATTGCGTAGATTAGGGGCAGGCATCCTAACTTCTCGGCACCGGCACAGCCGCAATCACATCCGCCAGCACGCGGTCCGCGTCAAAGCCCTCCAGCTCAGCCTCGGGCTTCAGCATCACGCGATGCCGCAACACCGGCGTTACGGCGCGCTTTACATCGTCGGGCAGCAGATAGTCGCGGCCGTCGAACGCGGCGGCTGCCTGGGCCACGCGCATCAGGTTCACCGCCGCGCGCGGACTTGCGCCCAGCAGCAGCGTCGGCCACTCGCGTGTGCGCCTCGTCAATTCAAGAATGTATTTGTAAAGCTCCGGCTCAATGCGAATCGCGCGCACCTCCGCGCAGGCCGCGGCCAACAGTCCCGCGGGAATCGGCGCAATCTTCACATCGTCCAGCAGCCCCGCGCCAGTGCCCGCGCGGTGCCGTTCCAGAATCTGCCGCTCCTCCTGCTCGTTGGGATAAGCCACGCGAATCTTCAGCAGAAATCTGTCCAGTTGTGCCTCGGGCAGCGGATATGTTCCTTCAAAGTCCACCGGATTCTGCGTGGCGAAAACCGTAAACCATGCAGGCAGCGCGCGCCGAACGCCGTCAGTCGTCACCTGCCGTTCTTCCATGCACTCCAGCAGCGCGGCCTGCGTGCGCGGCGGCATGCGGTTGATCTCGTCCACCAGCAGCAAATCCGTAAAAACCGGCCCCGCATGAAACGCGAAATTCTCCGCGCCCGCGCGCAAAATCGTCGTTCCCAGAATGTCCGCCGGCATCAGGTCAGGCGTGGCCTGCACGCGCTGAAAGCCCAGCCCCAGCAGCCGCCCCAGCGCTTTCACAATCAGAGTCTTTGCAATCCCCGGCACGCCTTCCAGCAGCGCATGGCCCTGGCAAAGAACGGCGATCAGCACCTCTTCAATCACCTCTCCCTGCCCGGAGATCACGCGGCCCATCTCCGCGCGAGAGTGGGCAATAAGCTGGCTGGTCGAGCGCAAGCCCTCCGCGGGTTCGGCATTTTGATTTGTATTGTGTGTCAAATCCTGCTGGTTTTCCTCGCTCATAAATCCCTTTCCTGCGTTTTGGATTGAATCTTTTCAAATTGTGCAGCGTTGTTGTCCAGGGGCTTTCCCGGTCTGGCCGCTGCCGCCAGCTTTTCATAATGCCCATGCAGCAATTGAATCAGCCTGAGCGCCTGTCGCGGATTCGCCGTCTCTGCCCATGCGGCCTCTTCGCACGCAGCGAGATCGGCTTCCAGATTCTCGTCCGCCTGCGGAAAGCGCCGCCGAATCACAGCCGCCAGTTCCTCCGCGCTCATCTTGCTTGCTCGTTGCCCGCAAAGCCGCAAGCTGTGCCGCCGGAATCGCTCCCATGCCACCGAAACTGCCGTCGTCGCCGCTCCGGCCTTGCGATAAAGCGAGCCCAGCGCCTCAAGAAACTCAATCGGCGTGGCGCGCGCCGGCGGCGGCAACTCGCGCACCGGCCCGCTGCGGCGGCTGTAGCTGAACACGATCAACACGCCCATTCCCAACAAGCCCACCCACAGCAAAGTCAGCGCCGGTCCCGCCGCATAACTCCACACGGAGCGAATATCTCCATGCAGCGACTCGTCCCAATAGAAGTGATGCTCCGCGCGCGGCCCCAGCGAATTCAGCAGCAGGTCAAGATTGCGCGCCCTGTTGATCGATCCATTTTCCAGCGGCGTCGAACTCGCCCACCACACAACGTGCCCCTTGCCAAACTCATACTCCACCACTGCCGGCTTCTCCGCGCAACTGTACTCCACGTGTTGCGCCGGATTTCCCACCGCCCAGCTCCCTTCAGGAACCATCCACGCCTCGCCGGAACCGGCCAGCGCATCCAGTCCTTCCGGCTCCAGCTTGCAGGCGGCAAAGTTGAACTCCAATGGTATGCCGCTGGCCTCGTTCGGCAAAATGAATCCGCCCAGGTAGCCGGTCGCAAGCACGCGGCCTCCCTGCTGCACAATCTTGCGCACCGCCTTGATATCCGCCGGATCGCGCGATAACGGCTGGGCAAGAATCACCACCGTTTCCGGTCCAGCCGTCGCTGCCAACTCGCTCAGCGGCCGCTCCCAGCGCACGATTTGATAATTGGACCTCAGCAGCATCTCATAAGCCGCGCGCGCCCCATGCCTCCCGGCCAGCCACGTCGACGGCATTGGATTGTCGTTGTCGTTTTCATTGGGCAGCAGAAATCCTGTAGCCACAGCCAGCGCCAGCGCAATTCCCACTGACCATATCAGGATGCGACGATCCTTGGCGTCGAGCGAAGCGAGAAACTTCATCGCGCACCGCCTTCGCCCGGCTCAGTGCCTGCCGTCCCGCTGCCCGTTATCAGCCCATCCGCAAGTTCTTCCGCTATGTGATAGTCGTTCTGTTCAGCCGCGCGCCCGCCATACCAAACCCGCTCAAAGCTGCCGGTCAGCCTCGCCAGTCCTGCGCGGCGCGGGTCCTCGTCAGCCACAAGCGCCAGGTACTCGCGCGGTGTGCGCGCCCGGTCCGCAGGCCACAGCCGCTTCGATTCCAGCCGCGAAATTGTCGCCCAATACACAAAGTGAATCGCATCGCGCCACTTGCCCGCCGCGGCGGCCGCGCGCGCATCGGCAAGCCACAGTTGCCAGTCGCGAGCCGAGGCGGCTCCATCGGCAGGCCCGTCGCTCTCCGGAACCAGCCGAACGCGCCAGCGGCGTTCCATTTGCAGCAGCCCCCACGCCAGCCCCAGGCTCACAATCAAAATGAATCCCGCCACAATCACCGGCCCCAGCCAGCGCACGTGGATGTGCAGCTTCTCCGCGCTTTTCAGCAGCCGGTTGAGCCACTCGTTCACCTTCTCCCAGAACGCATCGCTCGCCGAGCGCGTTTGCAGGTTGCGAAAGTCGCGCCCTGCCAGCACCTGCCTCAGCATCTCGCGTTCCTGCGTGTAGTCGGGCGCTGCCGCCGCCGGGCCTGAAGCCGCCACATCCGCCTGGGCAATCTCCTGCGTCAAGCGAACCTGCGCAGCCTGCAACAGCTCGCTCGTCGTCGGCCTCGGCAGCAAAGTTGGCTCTTCAGCGGGCGTCCCGTTCTGTCCAATCCCAATTTTGATCAGCTTCTTGGCCTGGCCTTTGTCGTTAACCTTCGCCTTGTCCTCATCCGTGAGTTGAGCCTTGGCGAGCAGCGTGCGCAGCCAGTCGTATCGCACCAGCCGCCGTTCCGCGTTGGGCGCGTTCGCCAGCGGCACCCGGTCGTCCTCGCCCACCAGCGCCGCATCGCACGTCTTGGTATCCCGCGCCTTCGCGCAGGCCTCAACAATGACGTTCAACTCGACCAGGTGCTGGCGATACTCCGCCAAAGATGCCTCGCGCCCGTGCCCCGCTGCCTGAGCCGCAGGAGTATCGGCGCGAACCGGCAACACGCAAGAGGTTGCGGCAACAATCGCAGCCAGCGCCGCCCCGGCGAGTTGAACTCGAGCCCTCAAACCTGACCCTCCGCAGTTTCCGTTTGCGGAATCGCAGGCGCGTTCATTCCAGCCTCTTCCATCATTCTCTCGATATCGTATCCTTCTTTGCGTATGCGCTGATCATAGTAGATGAGAGTTACCGCAATTGGCAGGAGCGGAGCAATCACAATATCGATTACTATGACAATCCGGATAAGGTTGCTGTACAGAGCCCTGTAATAAAAGTCAGAACTAGGCCCCCCCACTACTAGCCGCAGAACGAAGGTGAACATTCCAAAGATCGCAATATAAAGAATCCATACAAGTAAATTCACGAGTATCCAGGCAAATAAAACGCGGGTCCAGCTTCCCCTTGCAAATATCAAGCCCCGCCGAAACGCGGAGCGTAGCTTCAAACCCTCAAGCGCCCATACTGGCACGCCGAAGCATAGCAAAACGATCAGAACGTACTCCAATATCCAACGCGGAAAGTTGTAAACGAATAGGTAAGAAGGGAAAGAATTACTGCCGCCAATCCCGTCAAGTATGTGACTGGCAGAAGCTGCAATCTCGCTGCTCATAGCCATGCGGCTCAGCACATTTGGAAGCAGGTGCCACACAACCCAGAGAGCACTCGCCAAACCGAGATAGCTTTTCCAATGCGCTTTGCACCAAGAATATGCAGAAGTAATTTCCACTTCTTCGTTCAGGAAAATGCGGGATGCAAAGAAAACAATCACCGGCCACAAGATGCACAGAAAAAAAGAATACTGCCATTGAACCGGTAGCCAGGAAGCGGCTTCCTTGAACGCGGCCTTTGAGGACGCCGGTAGAGTCGTACTAGGACCATATTCATCGAGAAATAACAGGACCAAACCAAGAGCCAAGTAAGCCAGTGCCGGAATTGCCGAGATTCCGATAAACGACCAAAACCTCGCCCGGTAAATCTGAAATGTCCGGTCAAGAATCTCGCCCAAACTCATCGGTCGCAAATCTGCCGTCATGCAGACACCCCAGCCTGGCCTGTCGCTGCCTGCAACCCTCCCTTTCGCAGCGCCTGGTCATGGTAGATCACGCTCAAAGCAGTCGTGAATGCCGCATAAGAAAACATGACGGAAACCGCCATGATCAGCAGGTAGCCGAGAACACCAAGCCCAATCAGAAAATAAAATGTATGCGAGCCTTGAGTGACATGCGCCAGGATGGCGACAAGAAATCCCATCGCGCCCACCACGCAAAAGACTGCCATGCAAACCAGGGTCACAAGATACGTAAGCGCGTAGACCACCAGCAGCACAAGAAATATCCTGCCCATCGCGCCTTTGGTTAGCTGGCCGCTGCGCTTCAGCGAGGCCCATGCGGGCATCCCTTCCGCGACTGCAACAGGGTAAGCCAGCGAAAATCGCAGCGCGATCAGGATGGAATACACCAGCAACGCGATGTAAAACAAAATCACCAGCGGGATGAGCAGCACTGCGTAGTTGCTGAAAGAACTGCCCAGCGCAAAATGCGGCAGCAGCGCGCCCAGCCCCGCCACCACAAAGCAAGCCAGCACCGGCACAATGATGAACAGCGCACAGAGAATCATCAGCCACAGATAACGTCCAAAGCGCCGCCACGCCACGCTGTACGCCTGTTTAAAGCTGATAGTGACGCCATGATCCGCCTGCATCGCCGCATGGCAGGCCGCCGGCAAATAGAGAGCATAGAACAAAGGAAGAATCACATAAGTGCCGAAGATAATCGCAATAAAATAATAGGGAAAAAACGCAGGCGGGGCCGTCTTATCCGCAATGTGCGGACCGACCACACAGAGCATCGCGCCGAGTATCAATGAGAAAACCAGGAATATCGCGGCAGAAGGAACCGCGGCAATCCCAAAAAACAGCCGGAAGTGAGCGCGCATCAGCCGAAACGTGCGGTCGAAGATCAAGCCGAAGCTCATGGGCCCCTGCTGTGCCGGGCCAGAAAATGCTGCCGCATTGATCTCGCTCATCGGAGTTCTCCGGAAATTTCTGAAGCTGGTTTCCCGTCTAATTGAGATTCTACGGACAATCGCGCAGGCGGCGCAGGCGCCAGTCCCGCCTTCTGCATCATCCACTCGATGTCGAAGCCTTCCATGCGAATGCGCTGGTCGTAGTAGAAAAGCACCAGCGCGATGCCGTAAACCGGCTGCACTAGAGTCTGAACCAAAAACGATGCGCCGTAAATAATGATCGTTAACACAATCTGGGCGGTCTGCGCGTGTTGCGTATCGCCCATGCCGGGAAGCAGCGCCAGTACAATCGTCAGCGGCAGAATGATCCCCATCGACAACAGCCAGTTGAGCACTGTCCCCAGCAGAAAAAGCACAAAGATGCGGCCTTTGGTTCCTTTGCTCAAATGCGATGAGCGCTTGATCGCCGGCCAGGCTCCGATCTGCTCCACAACGCACGCAGGAAAAGCCAGCGATAGCCTCAGTCCCATCCAGATAAAATAGCCAATCAGGACGACCACCATCAGGAAGACAAGCAGGCCAAAAAGCGCGCCGCCAGCGATACCGCCCATGCCGGCTTTAGTCGCCAGCGCGGCCAATCCGGCCGTCAGCGCCAACACCAAAGTCCAAACGGCAACAGGAGCAACTCCGATGAGCAGCCCTTCGAGAACACAAAGCCAAAGATATCGCCAGCCACGCAGCCATACACTTCGATATGCGTCGCGGATCGTAGTGGCTTCTCCCAGGTAAACGCGAGAGACCGCATGGCTCATTGCGGCCATAGACAGCGCCGTCGCCGCCAGCAAAATCGGCAGCATCACCAGCACCGCGACAACGGCGAAGACGGCCACCAGAACGTATCCCGCCGTCTCAGAGACGGATCCCGCCCCCACCACGCTCCACCAAGCAATAACTGCTCCAAGGACGCAAGCCAGCGCCAGCACCACGCCAGTGGGTAAAAACGAAATCCCCAGAAGCAGCAAAAACCGCGATCGATAAAGCTGGGCGGTGCGGTCCAGAATCTCGCCCAGCGACGAAGGGTGCAGCGGCTCATTCATGCGCGGCACCCGGGTCTTGCGGCAGCGCTTGTGTTGCGGGTGCGGTCATCCCCGCGGCCTGCATCATCCACTCAATGTCGAAACCTTCCTTGCGCACTCGCTGGTCAAAATAAAGAAGCGTGATGCCTGCGGCCCAGATTGGTCCCAAAAAGGAATTTGTAAAGAAGGCGATCACCTGCGAAATTGCAGAAATACCGGGCCCCGGCAACTGGCCCGGATGCTTGAAGGCCGTTACGAATATAAAAGCCTGCGTCAGCATCACGATTCCGCCCTTGATGATGCCCACTAGCAATGCCAGCAGCAGAATCCGTCCCCACGCGTCTCTGGCCAGAGCGATGCTGCGGCGAATCGCATCGCCCGCCTTCATGTCTTCCACCACGCAGGCAGGCACCGCCAGCGAGTAGCGCAGGCTCATCAGAATCCCGTAGATGATTGCGGGAACCATCAGCAGCCCGACAATCGCCATCGCTCCCAGGGCCGCCAGCGCCGTTTGCGGATTGTTGGCGAAAGCGGGAGGGGGAGCAACTCCAAAGCCCGCGTTTGCGCCGTTGAATCCGCCCAGGCGCACTGTGATTCCAAGAAAGATGGCGTAGAGAATTGCCAGCGGCGTCCAGATTCGGAAAGTAGTGATAATCATCAGCCAAAGATATCGGCCTACGCGCGGATAAATGCTCTGATATGCGCCGCGGATGGTGGCCGGCTTGCCCAGGTGAACCCAAGCCACTGCCCGGCTGATGGCTGCTGTGGACACCCCCAGCATCAGAATGATCACCGGCCAGTCAACCACAATGGAGAAGATGGTTGCCCACAACAGAACCCCTGCCACGTGCTGCGCCTTCAGCAACTCCATCAAAGCAATCTGCAACATGCCCAGCACCAGCAGTGCGCCGGCGTAGACGGAAAATATCCCTGCAAAAAGCAAAAAATTTGTGCGGTAAAGTTCGGCGGTGCGGTCCAGAATCTCGCCAAGCGTGAGCGGACGGAGATTGCTTTCCATGTTAGGCTCCCGGAAAACGAGGTGATTGCATTTGTCGGGATACTATCACGAGGATCGGCTATTCCAGATTGTGAATAGGGGTTCCCTCAGGAATTTTGATCTGGAACTGGTCGTCCGTGAGAGTCATATTCTCCTTCACGCTCTCCACCGTCAACACCAGTTGATACTCCTCAAGCGGCCTCTTGATCACAATCGTGGAGGGGTACAGGACAGAATCAAAATTCCGGTAGTTGGAATATTCCACCATTGTTTCCAGATTGCCTTCGCTGTCAAACAGATCCTGCTGATAGGGCATCAGGTCGTCGCGGCGAAAGACCACAACGCGCACCGGAGTCAGTTGATGCGTCTCTCCCTTGCGACGGCTGATGCTGAGGATGTACTCCGGCACATTGAACAAGTGCTTCCTGGCCGCATCCTCAATCGTTTCAGAGTCCGACACCACAGAGTAAAGATCGTCCGTCTCCAGTCCGCGCACAACCATTGCATCGAAGAAGAAGCCCGGCCGCATATTCTCAATCTGGTTGCTGGACTTCTTGTTCAGCGCATTCAGGCCCTTCACCACTTTGTTCTTTGAGGGAATAAACAAGGTGAAGTTCTTTCCATCACTGGCCATGTCGAACATGCGTGTGCCCAGCACCGGTACCTGTCCCAGTACCCGCAGCAGCTCCGGCTTGCGCATCAGAATGTGGCCGCGGAATGTCGTGTAATCCTTGGCAACGCCTTCCTGGCTCTTGAGCACGCTGGCCTGGATTTCAACCGTCGCGTTCAGGCTCTCCAGCTCCGTCCAGCGCTGGTTGAGACGTGTCACCAACTCGTCAGGCGTAATCGTTTGAGTAACTGTCGGCGCCTTGGGAATTGGCAGCTTGCGCGTGGTAAACAGGCACCCGGAAAGCAGAAAGAGTGAAATAAAGAGAGTTGCTGAGGCAGCGCGGCGAAAGCTTGTCTTCATTGGCCGCCAGCCTTCTTCACGGCGCGCCTGTATCCGGCAACGTTGCGCGAGTGCTCTTCCACAGTGCTGGAAAAAAGCGATCCGCCCTGGGGATCGGCCCCCGCGGCAACAAAGTAGAGATAATCGGTCTGCGCTGGCTTCATCGCCGCGCGCAGCGACCGCATTCCCGGATTCGCCACCGGACCCGGCGGCAGCCCCGCATGAAGATACGTGTTGTAGGGTGTGTCGAATTTGAGGTCGCTCTGGTGAATTGCGCCCCGCCAGCGTCCGTCCAATTCCAGGCCGTAGATCACAGAAGGATCGGTCATCAGCGGCATCTTCTTTGCCAGCCGGTTTTCAAAGACGCTCGCCACCAGCGGGCGTTCCGCGTCCAGCGCCGTCTCCCGTTCCACCAGTGAAGCCAAAGTCACCACGCGATGCACATTTCCCTTCAAACCCAGTTGACTCGCCACAGCCCGAAAACGCCGAACCATGATTGCGCATATCTGGGCCGATGTCGCATTTCGCCCAAAATGATACGTATCCGGAAAAAGGTAACCCTCAAGACTTAACGCCTGGGGATCCAAATCGGCTATCAGGCCCGCTTGCCCAGCCTGCGTCGCCGCCGCCTGCAGAAAATCCTGCTGGGACCCATATCCCGCTTGCTCCAGACGGGACGCGATCTCAAAAATATTCGCGCCCTCCGGAATGGTTACTGCCTTGGTAAAAACTTCGCCGCGCACAATGCGCGCATAAACTTCCGTAACCGGAGCCGGGTGGTCAAACATATATTCGCCGGCCCTGAGCGTTCCCCGCTTCCACCAGCGCATCATGTCGAAGGCATACCGGCTGCGAACCACGCCTGCTGCCTCCAGTTGCCGCCCGATGCGCGCCGTGGAGGAGCCCTGCGCTACCTCGACATATATCTCCGTCGCCGGCCCGAAGGGCAAAACAACCAGCCAATACGCCGCGCCCGCGGCCGCAAGCAACAGGAAGAAGCCGGCCAGAAAGAATCCCGCGCCAGAACCCCTTTTCTTTCTGCTCGTTCGTCTGTGGCGCGCCATGCCCGGATGTCAACCCTTCATCCCAAAAAAGACGTAAAAAAACTGAAAAGAATCTCTGACTAACATTGTAACGGGCATCGGTCGCGTAAAGGGCATTTGTTGAACGATTTCCGGCTGTTGGCCGTAAGCTTGAAGTTAGGAGCAAAAAGCTGGAATCCGTTCTTCATCCTCGCTATCTCGGTCTCGATGTCGGCAATCGCCGCATCGGCGTCGCCGTCTCAGACGAACTCGGCCTGACCGCGCAGCCCGTGCTGACCCTGGAGCGCCATCACAACCGCCGGGACGATCTGCGCTCTCTGGCGCGCCTCTGCCGCCGGTTCAATGTCGTGGGTATCGTCGTCGGCAATCCCATCCATCTCTCCGGCGACACAAGCCCGCAAGCCGCCAGGACCCAGGCCTTTGCCGCCGAACTCGGCCAGTTGACCGGCCTGCCCATTCACTTGTGGGATGAGCGGCTCACCTCTCGCGAAGCCCACCAGATTCTTTACGAAGCCGGCCACGCCCGCCAGGATCATCGCCGCGTGGTAGACCAGGTCGCCGCCACGCTGATTCTGCAGTCCTTTATGGATGAACAGGGAATAGCCCCTGAACCCTGACCCCTGATCTCTGATCCCTGTCTTGCGTATAATAAGAAGTTAAGTACTTTATCTCTTGCGGATTGAGCATTCTCGCTCGCCGCCACGGACCCCGGATGCCCGAGCACATCAAAAAGAAGCTTCTCGAGGAGATCGCCATTCTGGAGCACGAGCTCCAGCACGAGCTTCCCGCCGAGATCAAAAAGGCCGTCGCCATGGGGGATCTCTCGGAAAATGCCGAGTACCACATGGCCAAGCAGCGCCAGACCTTCGTGAACGCGCGCTTGGGCCAACTCAAAAAGCGCATGGCCGAGCTTTCCCTGGTTAATCTCACCAACATTCCCCGCGACAAGGCCGGCTTTGGCTCAACCATTGTGGTCTATGACTCCACCAAGGATGAGGAAATCGAATATCGCCTGGTCACCAGCGAAGAGTCTGATGTAACCAAGGGACTGATTTCTACCACTTCTCCCATCGGCCGCGGCCTGGTGGGCAAGCGCGTCGGCGATGTGGCGGTCATCGTCACTCCCAACGGCAAGCGCGAGTTGGAAGTGCTCAAACTCTCTACGATTCACGATGAAGCCGAAGAGGCCGCAGCTGAGGCTCCCGGCACGGAACAGAAGTAGCAAGGAAGATTGCAATGACCTGGACCAGCGCTTTCGGCCGCGCCTGCGGCTGGCTTCTTGACAAAATCGTGCATGGCCTTGCGCTCACCCGCATCTCGCCCAATGTGCTCACCTTCATTGGCCTGGTCATCAACATCGTGGCCGCGTTCCTCTTTGGCCACGCCAACGCCGACAATGCCGATTGGATGTTTCTCTATGCGGGCATGGTCATCTTTGGCGCCGGCATCTTCGATATGGTCGATGGCCGCGTGGCGCGCCGCAACAACCAGGTCACCGTATTCGGTTCCTTCTTCGATTCGGTAATCGACCGCTACTCCGACGTGGTGCTCTTCTTCGGCCTGCTCGTCTACTACGGCCGCATCAACCGCTTCCGCTACGTGGTGCTGGTGGCCTTCGTTATGGTCACCTCGCTCATGGTCAGCTACACGCGCGCCCGCGCCGAGGCTCTCATCACCCAATGCAAGGTGGGCTTTATGGAGCGTCCGGAGCGCATCGTGCTCATCATCATCGGCGCATTGTTCAATCACTGGGGAGCAATGGCCCCTGTGCTGTGGGTGCTTGCCGTGCTCTCCACCATCACCGTCGCCCACCGCATCGTCTATACCTACCAGAACTCCAAGCACCTCAAGCTGCCCAGCTGAGTTGCTGCCTCCGTGCTGCAGAATTCAACCCGCATGAAGTCAATCCCTGCAAGCACGTCTTGAAAGGGCACGGCTTCAGCCGTGCCATAAAGCCCGCTAAATCAAATGGCCTTTAGGCCCTGAGGGATAACTTTACTGGTCTTGTGCCCAATCAATTTAATTTGCAGGCTAAACACTCGTGCCGTAAATAACTGGAATACTCGCTCAAACCAAAAACCCAACCTGAATCCACTCAGCAGTTCACCTGCACCACCGAGCAAGGCTGATCCAGCTTCCACTGCACCAGGAACCTGGTCACCGCCGCCGACTCAATGCGCCGCATGGCTTCAAACTGGCCGCTCTTCTGGCTGTAGAGCAGCTTGCCGTGCTCGTCGAGCACCGCCAGCGCCGGCACGCCTTTTTCAATTGGAACCCCGTACTGTTGCGCGATGTCCAGATTAGCGTCCATCCGCCCGATGTTCACATGCACCAGCACGTAATTTGCTTCCAGAATCGCCCGGTTGGCCGGGTCGTGAAAATAAATATCCAATATCTGGCAATCAGCGCACCAGTTCCCGCCAAAGTCCACCAGGATGCGCTTGTGCGTGCTGGCCGCAATCTTCAGCGCGGCGGCAAGGTCGGCCTTGGCCTGCGACGGCTCCGGATAAATCACGCGGTTCGCGGAGCGGGCGTTACCAACGCTCAGCGACAGAAGTGCGGCAAGGGCAAAAAATTGGATAGTCTTCATGGGAATCACTCCACAACTATTTTAAGTCTGCCACAAATCCGGTAGCCACGCTATTTTCATGCTCCGGCGCTGCTCTGCTTGCGTCCAACATGGCAAAGTGGCATATACTCTTTTGTCTGGATGAGAAATTCGAGCAATCTGCGTGAACGGCTGGAGTCGTCGGTCTTTCCTGACCTGGGAACCATGATGGAGGGCTACGCTTTGGCAGCGGCTGAGCTGGCCCGAAGCGAATTCCAGCAAAAACTGGACTTTACCTCCGACTCCATCGACGCTCTCGACGAGATTCTGGTCGTCGTCGGCGAGAGCCCGGAACTGGATCTGGACTTTGAAGTCCGCCTCTGGGGCAGCTACCTGGGCGAGGTGCTGCGCCGCCGCTATGCCGGAATCTGGGAGATGACCGCGTATCCCGGTGGCGCATTGACGGTCCCGGCCATCGAAGTGCGCGCTTCAAGACTTTTCCCGCTGATGAAGGTCTACCGCCGCCTCACCATGGGCGATGAAGAAGACCTGCGCGCCTTCTACGCCATGGTCACCGAGCGACTCGGCAAACCGGCCCAGGTGAATTGAAGCGGGGAACTCGCGACAGGTGTCAGCTAAATTTCTTGAACAATTCCATTGAGAGTACAAAATGTGTCAGGGCACAACTTCAGTCGTGCCGGAAGGGCTTTATAAAAAAGGTAAGGCTTCAGCCCCTGCGGAAATGCGTGTTTTTGAGCAAAGATTTGCTTAGTGGTTCAATTAAGTGAGTTCCCACCTTACCAAGTGCCGCAATCTACAGCTAACTCAATAGCCGGGACCGGGAAACACCGGTCCCGGACGTTCGCCGAGCATGCGAGAGTAGTCCACAATCGTTACCCAATAAATGATCCACAGGACGAAGCCGGCAATGGATGCGAAAATGCCTAGTATTGGTATTATCCCGCAGATCATGCAGATACACATCGCTAAACCAATTGACTGACCAGGTGCTGATTCGATGTTGACAGCGTTGCGCCGTCTAAATTCGTTCCCTAGCGACCGTGCCATCCCTGCGACCACGATGAAATGAAATATCACGTTGGCGACTGGAATCAGAAGAACCCAAAGTGAACCGGATGAGAGGGTTCTGGAACTCGGGGCGCATTTTTCGAGCGCACGCTGCAAAGACAGAATGTAGAAGATAAACGGTAGTACGAAGAAGCCGAAAACTACCAGAAGTACAATCAAGTGCGTTGGCTCAAGTAGATCACCCATGATTAAGACCCCCAAAAGCGCTTGTTTTGAATTGACAGCAATTCTATATAGCGCAGAGGGAATCCGCAATCAGAGGGCGAAGGTGGAAGGGGAGTGTGAATTGTACCACCACCGGGATGGGCTTCAGTTTCAATGAACTACCTATATGGAGGATATAAGTCTTCTATTCGGCTCTGCGGTCGTCCGTAGAGAGGAGTATCCTCTGCGCAGGTATACGGCTTTGTGCGACAATAAAATCAAGTGACGAGATGATGCGCCCCGTTGGCATGGGGTGCTTGGAGGATAAGGCAATGGGTTTTCTGAGTGAACCGACACACTGGATTTTTATACTACTTCTCCTGCTAGTGTTATTTGGTGGTAAGAAGTTGCCAGAATTGGGAAAGGGCTTAGGTGAGGGATTAAAGGGTTTTAGGGAAGGGATTAAAGGTATTGCTGACCCATCCCCGACAGTGCCAACCTCGCAGCAGGCTACGAACACTGCGCCAACTTCTGTTTCGACGCCAATTGAGTCCGCATCCGGAAAAGAAAACATGGAATATGTGACCTGCAGCCGCTGCGGAAATCGATTTGAGAACCCTATGGGATTTAAGGTTGCGGACTACGTCTGCCGTTCCTGTCAGAAGCAATCGTAAGCGAGTATCGAGCCTTCAATAATCGAGGCTGGATTTTGGTTCAAACGAAAAGGCCTGTGCATGCGCGCAGGCCTTTTCATGTCAATGCCACGCAAGCCGATCTCAGCGCGAGTCCTCCGCCGAGGGATAATAGCCCTGCTTGGCCACAACTTCCAATCCCGGCCTCTCAAGCCGTACCTCGATCTTGCGGAACTTGCCGTCAATCGTCGGCTCATGGCTGTAGTAGCCCAGCGTGTATTGGTTGCGCGCTTCCTCGGCGATTTTGGCGTAGCTCTTTTCAATCCCGTCCAACCCGCGCTCAAAGTCCGGCGCTCCGCCGGTGGCCAGAATGTACTTGGTCAAAATGTTGTCGTACATGGTGAAGGGCAGGTGTACGCGGCTCACGTAGCCCTCGCCCCAGCGTGCCGAGTCGCCCACCAGCGTGCCGTAGACGGCGGTCTTGTTCGTCTCCAGATACTTCAGTACTTCTTTGTATGTCGCTTTGGAACCGTACTCCTTGCCGTCACTGATGACGTAAATAATGCGGCGGCGTCCCTTCGGCCGCGTTGACAATTCCTTGGCCGCGGCCAGAATGGCGTCGTTCAGAGTATGAACTTCCTTCTTGATTGCAATCCAGTCGCTGCTGCCGGCCGATTTTCCCGGCTGCAGGTTGGGATCCACACAGCCGCCGTTCTGGCGGATATTGCAGCCGGCCAGTGGGCCGCTGCTGACCGGAACCAGCATCTCCTCGCCGGCAGCCCTGGCCATCGACAGCACAAAGGGAACCCTTGCGCTCTGCGCCCCGGTAAAGCCTCCCGAGCGGTTCTGCGCGCCGTTGTTATAGGTGAACACCGCCACTTCGTCATAAGGCGTCAGCGCGCCCTGAATGGCGCCCAGGGAGTTGTTCACCTTGGCCATCACGTCAGAGGTCAGGCTCTGGTCAATCACAAATGCAATCGACAGAGGGAACGAATCCGTCGTGAAAAACGAAATCGGCTCGCGAGTGTCGTTCTCGAAGACCTTGAAGTCGCGATACGTAAGGCCCGCCACCAGCTTGCCCTTCGTGTCCTTGACCGTGACTGGAATCTCAACGAAGTTCACATGCGAAATCAGGGTCGCTACCTTATCAAAGCCCTCGCCGGCCGCCGGTTGCTCGGGCGGCGCGGTCTGTACCTGGTCTTTTGTCTGACCGGAAAGAACCTGGCTGGCTGGCGCTGGGCTGGCAGCTGCCGGCTGCTGGGCCGGAAAATTGGAAGAGGAGGTAGTGCCGGACGGCGTATCTCCCGCGCCCTTGCCCGGCGTAATCGGGCCGGTTGCATCGCTTGCCAACGGCTTGGGCGCCTGGGGGGTCGGGGCGTCGGGAACGGTGTTTTGCTGCTGGGCCTGAGCCGCGGGGCTCAAATTTAGGCTCGAATTCGGGCTCCAACTCAGGAGCGCGGCCAGCGCTATTGCGGTTAAACCTAGCTTCACAGGTATTTCTCCAGTGCTCAGTCAACAGTGGTCATAGGTCAGTAAAACAATCCTAAATGCAGATAAATCAAATACTTTCAGTGAGTCGCGATCCACCGCCGGAAACGGCGGCAACCGGATATCGGCAACTGATCACTGATCCCTGACCACTAACCACTGTAATCGTCAGAGTATCAGACGCGCCAGAGCCTTGCTGGTTGCTGACTGCCCGAAAACTCTTCCGATATGCCGTCTTCAAAGTCCCAATTCCGTCTATCAGGACCAGAATGAGTTATCTATGAGGTGCAGTAGCGTTGCTCTTCAGCCCGCCGCTGGCGGGCTCAGCAGGAGCCCAGTTGCCTCCCCCGCCAGTTGCCCCTCCGGGCGGAAAAACTCCATGATGGTCATGTCTTGTGTCAGGGCACGACTTCGCTGGGGTCTCCATCAACAGGTCTACTTCGATGGGGTGGCTTCAGTCGCGCCGCAAATGCCTGATAAGAAAGGTCGGGCTTTAGCCCCAGAAGGATGCTCTTCGGGGATTTCACACGAAATCCGGTCTTTTTCCGCAGCCTGTTTAGCCCCGGAAAAAGCCAATAGAATCACTGCTGGCTTTAGCGACGGAGGGAAGTATTTCGACAATTTCGCCCGAAATCTTGAGGATTTCAGCAGCCTCTTTAACCCCAGAGGGTTTGCACCATAAAATAACAGCCATTAATCAGCCCTGCACCAGGAGCAGAAAACAGACCATACTCATCCCAGTTGAAAAGATGGCTCCAGACTGTGCAAAACCTCAGGCCAAAGCCGCGAAGTGTACTATTTCCGGGCAGAAAATTACCTTCGTATCCCTACACGGTAATCTGGCGCTTCTTAAGATTCCCCATTAGCATCGGCTCAGGTTGAAAATACTTTAGCCCCTTTTAAGAAATATCTTTCGGGGCGCGAGTTTTTTCCCTCAGGAGAATCCTATGACCGATTGCCTTGTCGGTGAAGATTTCGAGATCAGCCCCCGATTCCGCAAATCCATCGAGGAACGTATTGCGCGCCTCGAGAAGGACGCTGAATTCGATGAGGCCCAGGTAGCGCATTTAGAGGATGGCGACCATATCTGCCGGCATATGCGGCTGGTTGCCATGCAACGGGCAGAGGCATTGCGCATGAGGCTATTCCTGGACCGGGCACATACGCGCATGCCTCGCCCGTTGATCCCGCTCTGAACGTATCGATTCTCCGGCAATCTCGGGGCTGCGCACGCTTAGCGTGCCTCGACCTTCGATGCCCCCAAAAATTTCACTGAAATTTGACGTTCGTTTCATCACTCCAGTTTTTGGTCCCCGCCTGGGTCAGCGAAATTAGCATTGCAGCTCGCACCGTTTCTGAGGCAAGAAGACCGCTTTTCCTGCGGTCTTGCACATGCTTTCAACAGGCTTTTATTGCCGCAAGTCTCAGCGTGTCTGTTATCTAGCTTTTTTCCTCCGGAAGCGTTCGGAAATTGAGCCGGATTTTCGCCGCACATTCCCTCTTTTCAGCGATTCCTATCCCGCTTACTCTTGGCCTTCATTGATGGTTTTTAACCGGCCTGGTTGCCGATTCTCTCCCATGCTTTTTTGACATATCGAACGTGAGCAAAGACAGCCGCCTATGCATCGATTTGCTGTTTGCCGTGTCGCAATTCCGCCGTGCCCGCATGGGACGCGCGTGCAGCAGGCAAGGTGATCCAGCAGCAGGATTCACCAGGCATTCACTGGGTTGCTCTCATCGCCGGGTCCAATGCCCATTGCGTTAACCCGCCAATAGTGCGGGCGTAGGTGAAGTGTTCCCTGACCGAAGCAAAAAGATCTTACACAAAGGAGTTCATCCCCAGACCATGAGACCCAAGAAGATTATTCTTTGCGTAGACGACAACGAACAAGAACTCTCCGTACTCAAGTTCATGCTGGCAACCAACGGCTATCGCGTAGTTACAGCCGGCAACGGGCAGCAGGCTATAGAGATATTTTCCGAAACGCCTGTCGACCTGGCATTGGTCGACTACGCCATGCCGCAGATGAACGGAAGCCAACTGGTTGAGAGGCTCAAGCAGATTGCCGTCCATGTGCCCATGATCCTGCTGGGAGACCCGCAAAGGATGGCTGGCGAAATGCACGCCGCTGATGCCCTGCTGGCCAAAAAGAACTGCTCGTCCCAGGAACTGCTCGAACGCATCAAGGTGATGAGCGCCCGAAAGCGCGGCCCTCGCAAAGGCTCGCAGCGCATGGCGCCCCCCGTGGAACTGGCCGTTGCGTCGTAAAAGCAGGGACTGGGGACTGGAGGCCGGAGTGATTCGTGTACGAACTGGCAATTGCCTGACAGATTAGACCGGGCAATTACCTGACAGTTTTTTCATTATCAGGCATTTTTTGTTTGTTCGCCAGACGGGCGCATGCGCCCGTCTGGCGAAGTCGTTTT
>Ga0316217_10000515_pt1 | contig 55222 bp, 30 predicted proteins | sample 1anoAmetaG_FD_203633 | JGI IMG/M metagenome (GOLD analysis project Ga0316217, IMG submission 203633) | Freshwater microbial communities from Trout Bog Lake, Wisconsin, USA - 1anoA | ecosystem: Environmental > Aquatic > Freshwater > Lake > Hypolimnion/Profundal zone | place: USA: Wisconsin...
GAACGCTCAATATACGCCGCCGCCGCCGGCGCCGTTCCCCGGCTTCCTCAATGAATACCTGCTCGCGCCGCTGGGCTCCACCAACCATTGGGACATCGGCGGCGTGGCTCGCGAACGCTATGTGGCTTACGAAGGCTACGGCATCGCGGGCAAGGCCGGCTCGGTGGATTTCCACGATCACGGCGCGAGCGTGGACAACCAGTATTTGCTTTCCCGCATCCGGCTGCACGCGGGATATTCGGACGATTGGTGGAGCGCCTGCGTGGAAGGCCAGAGCAGTTTGGCCGCGGGCGATCACCGTGCCGCGTACGCCAATTCGCCCGCCATCGCCGGCACCGCGAAGACCATCGGCTACGGCCCGGAATCCGACATCCTGAACTTGCACCAGGCTTTTTTCAAGGCGGGCAATACCAACGAATTTCCACTCACCCTGAAAGCAGGCCGGCAGGAATTGATTTACGGTGAAGAGCGGCTCATCGGCGTTTCCGACTGGAACAACATCGCCCGGTCGTTCGACGCCGCGAAATTGCGCTGGCAGGCCGCCTGGGGCAGCGTGGACGTTTTCACTGGCCTGCCGGTGGTGCCACGCGCGGACCAGTTCAACCTGGCAAACGACCAAGACTGGCTTTCGGGCATTTATGCCACGCTGACGCCCATTCCGAAAACGATCCTGGAAGGTTATTGGCTCGCGCGCAATGCCTCGCGTTCCGCCATCAGCTATGATTCCGACCCGGAGTTTCCCCAGCCCACCGCGCGCGATATTTACACGGTCGGCGGCCGTTTAAAATCGAAGCCCGGCGAATTGCATAACTTCGACTACACGCTCGAAGGGGCGTACCAATTTGGCGACTTGGCCCCCACGGCCACCGCCGCCCGGCTCAACCAGCGTGCGTTTATGTTCGTGTCCGAGGCCGGCTACACGTTGGCCGATGTCTGGGCCACGCCGCGGCTCGGCCTGGAATTCGATTACGCCTCCGGCTCGGACGGCAGCGGCACGCATGGCACGTTCGACACTTTGTATCCGTCGCCCCACAAATTTTTCGGCTCGATGGATTTATTTTCCTTGCAGAACCTCCAAGATCTGGGCGTCAATCTCACGCTGAAACCGACCAAGCGCATGAGCTTCGCGCTCCTGGGCAACGCGTTCTGGCTGGCCGACACCCACGATTATTTCTATAACGCGGCCGGCGCGCCCCGCACCGCCGGCGGCTACGGCATCCATCCCAACTACAATCCGTTTGTCGGCACGGAACTCACTCTGATCGCCGGGTATGCGGTTACGCGCTTCGCGCAGGTCGAGGCCGGTTACGGCCATTTGTTTAGCGGCGATTATATCGCGCAAAGCCAGGCCGCCAACGGCGGCGCGCGCGATGCGGATTTCGTTTATCTCCAAACCAGCTTCAAATTCTAGTGCGGCTAAAATACCAGCAAATGACAGGCAGCCCGCGACCTCACCTTCAGCGACAGTCAGGTGGGCGATTTCAAACCCAGTCGGCGGGGAATGCCGCCCTGCCGCTCGCCGGTGAAGAATTTTATCATGCACTTGAGTTATGTTACCATTCAGTTTTGCTGTTGACAAAACCGACCTCCAGCGATAGGATTTATACCAGCCTTGGAACAATAAAAATCAACCGCACATGAAACCCGCTTTCGGAACTATCCGACGCCGTGTGCTTGGCCTCCCTGTCGAGGCGGTGGACTTTCAGCAGCGTGGTTTTCGGGGGGCGTCGGCGGAAATGCGGAACCGATTGGAACTGGTGGGCGGCACCTTTCTGGCCGGCTACCATCTCGCGGTGGAATGCGAATCCATTCCCGAGTTGGCCGCCCGGCTGAATGGGGTGAAAGCGGAGCTGCGCGGCTTTGCCTTTGAAGGTGCGGCGATGGGACTGGCATTGCTCGACTGGCTGACCCCCTGGCGGCGCGACCGCCTCCGCACATTACTCCAAGGCGCGGGGGAAGCCCATGCTTACCTGCTCCATGTCGGGATCGGTTGGGTTTGGGCGCGCGCGCCGTTCGGTTTTCGCCGTTGGCAACGGAAGTTGGATCCCCTGCTCGGCTGGCTGGCGTTTGACGGCTGGGGATTTCACGAGGGTTTCTTTCACTGGCCAAAATATGCCGCTGGACAGCCCGCTCCCCCGAAGCTGTCCGGCTACGAGCGGCGGGTTTTTGATCAGGGACTTGGCCGCTCGTTCTGGTTTGTCAATGGCGGAAACAACGGGCTGATCGCACAAATGATCGCGATTTTTTCTGCCGAACGGCAACCCGATTTGTGGAGCGGCATCGGGCTGGCCGCGACATACGCGGGCATGGCCGGCGAAGCTTCGCTGGTTGAACTGCGCGAAAAAGCCGGGGCGTTTCGACCGCAGCTCGCCCAAGGCGCTGCCTTCGCCGCCAAGGCGCGGCAGCGGGCGGGCAACCTGGCCGACTACACCCACTTGGCGACCAGGATCCTGTGCGGCTTGTCCGCCGACGCCGCGGCGCAAATCACGGATGCGGCGCTGGAAAACCTGCCCGCCGATGCCGAGGTGCCCGTCTATGAAATCTGGCGCCAACGGATTCAAAATCACTGTTTGCCAACCCGCCAACTCAAGGAAACCTGAATGAAAAAAAACCTCGTTCGTTTTGCCGCGCCACTGGCCGCCCTCGCTGCCATCGCCGCGGGTTATTCGCTGGCACGCTTTCCCTGCATTTCCGACGGCGATTGCATGAAACTGGCGGCGCATTTCAAATTCGACAGGCTGCCGCTGCCGGAAGTCGCCCACCACCCGCCCTATAAGTATGTCCGCGCAGTGCATCCGAGCTTGAGCCGCATTTCCGCTTGGATTTCCTCCCTCGGCACGGCGGCGGCGATGGAAGACCTCGACGGCGATGGACTGCCAAACGACCTGATCTATTCGGATCCGCGCACCGACCTCGTCACGGTGGCGCCGGTCCCGGGCACGGGAAACCGTTATGCGCCATTTGTGCTGAACCCGGCGCCGCTGCCCTATGACCCGGCCACCATGGCCCCAATGGGAATTGTGGTGGGCGACTTCAACGAAGACGGGTTGATGGACGTGATGGTGTATTACTGGGGCCGCTCCCCGGTGATCTTCCTGCGCAAGCAGACCGCTGGCGTCGAACCCGGCAAAGCGGCCCCCCTTTCCGCCGCCGATTACGAGCCGGTGGAACTGTCCACGAACGGCGAGCGGTGGTTCTCCAACGGCGCGGTGACGGCTGACTTCGACGGCGACGGCCACGTGGACGTGCTCCTCGGGAATTATTTTCAGGACGGCGGACACATTCTCGACGCGAAAGCCGGCGGGTTGGAAGTCATGAACCAGGGCCTGGCCAAGGCGGTCGCCGGCGGCAAGAAACATATTTTCCTTTGGGCTGGCGCGACCGCGGGTGAACACCCCACTGTGCATTTCATCGAGGCGACCAATGTGTTCAGCCCGGAGGTGGAGCACGGCTGGACGCTGGCCATGGGCGCGGCGGACCTGGACGGCGACCAGTTGCCGGAAATTTACTTCGCCCACGATTTCGGCCCCGACCGGCTGCTGCACAATGAATCCACGCCCGGCCATTTGAAATTCACCGTGCTGGAAGGCCGCCGCCGGTTTACCGACCCGAAATCGTGCGTGCTCGGACAGGATTCCTTCAAAGGCATGGGCTGTGACTTCGGCGATGTGAACGGCGACGGATTGCTCGACATTTACGTCAGCAACATCGCGGACCGGTTCGCCTTGTGCGAAAGCCATTTTCTCTGGCAAAGCACCGGCGACCTGGAAGCCATGAAACACGGCATCGCCCCCTACATTCAGGCGAGTGAATCACTTGGCCTCTCGCGCAGCGGCTGGGGCTGGGATTGCCGCCTGGCCGATTTCGACAACTGCGGCGTGCTACAGGCCGTGCAGGCCGTCGGCTTCCTCAAGGGAAAAATAAACCGCTGGCCCGAACTGCAATCGCTCGGCACCAGCAACCCTCGCATTGTGCATGACCCGCGCTTGTGGCCGAGCTTCAAACCGGGCGCGGACTTGAGCGGGCAAAATCTGGATGCCTTTTTTGTGCGCGCCGCCGATGGACGTTTCTACAACATCGGCCCCGCCATCGGCTTTACCGAGCCGATGGTCAGCCGGGGCATCGCGCTCGCCGATGTGGATGGCGACGGGCGACTGGACTTCCTGCTCTCCAATCAATGGGAACCTTCGTACTTTTACCACAATGTTTCGCCCAACCCTGGGGCATTCCTCGGTCTGCACCTGTTGCTGCCGCTCGCGGCGGAAGCCGGCTCGCCGTTGCGCGAGCGGGTCGGACATCCGGGAATTGATTTGCATGGCCGCCCGGCGATTTGCGCGCAGGCGCTGGTGCGGCTGCCGGACGGGCGCAAGCTGGTGGCCCAGGTGGACGGCGGCTCGGGCCATGCCAGCGGCCGCAGCCGGGAAATCCATATTGGTTTGGGCAAGTTGGACCCGACCACCAAGCTTGACGTTCAGGTCACCTGGCGCGATCTCACCGGACAGTTCCAGCAAACCACCCTGAAACTCGCGCCCGGCTGGCATACGGTGGTGCTGGGCAAGACTGGTTCAACCCAAACCATCGCCCGCAATGAAGGAATCGCCCAATGAAAACGCCCTCATTCAACACCACAGTTCTCTTTTACCCGGACAAGAACCCCAAGCTGCGGCTGTTCGCACTGTGGTATTTCACGACGCTGATGATTGTCTGGAACCTTCTCGGCCACACGATCCTCGGCTTTGAGCAATCGCACGCCGCCACCGTTGTCTGCCTCGGCACGGCGATTTTCTTCCAATTTTTCCTGGAATGGGTGGATGCCACGGCCACGCAACGCGAAGTGCGCTGGGCCGGCAGTTGGGCGAATTTCTTCAACGCGCTTCCCGCCGCGCTCATTCCCGGCTTCGCCTGCTCCATGCTGCTGTATCCGAATGAGCGGCTCTGGCCCTTTGTGTTCGCGGTCGCGCTTTCGATCGGTTCAAAAGTCCTGCTCCGCGCACCGGTGGGCGGAGGCCGCACGCAACATGTTTTCAACCCCTCCAACTTCGGCGTGGCGCTGACCCTGGTGCTGTTTCCGCAAGTCGGCTTCGCGCCGCCGTATCATTTCACGGAAAACGTCACTGCGGTGTGGGATTGGGTTTTGCCAGGCTTCATTTTGTTGACCGGCATCATCATCCACGGATTTTTCACCGGGCGGCTGCCCCTCGTCGCTGCTTGGGTCATCGGCTTTGCGCTGCAAGGGCAGATTCGCTCGTATCTTTATGGCTTCCCGCACATCGTGCCGATGATGCCCATGACCAGCGCGGCCTTCATCGTGTTCACGCTCTACATGGTGCCCGACCCGGCGACGACACCGCTCAAGCCGTGGCGACAAGTTGCGTTCGGATTCGCGGTGGCGATGGTTTATGGAATCATCCAGATGTTGCACCTGGTGTTCGGCCTGTTTTTCGCGTTGATCACGGTTTGCGCGATTCGGGGAATATCCCTGCACCTGTATTACGCGTTCAAAACGCGCCAACCGCCGGTGCCTGATCCCACCGCGGCCACGGCGGGCGCGTGAGCGGAGTTTGAACCACCAAATGACAAATCACGAATGGCTTGGTGTCCCGCAGCGCTGTTTAGCGCGTAGCGGCCTCGTTTCCATGAGTGGCACCCATTCACCATTCGTCATTCGTCATTCGTCATTATGACCCCTTCCATCGCTATCGTCGGTATGGCGTGCGTCTATCCCGGGGCGCGCTCGCCGGGCGAACTGTGGGAGAATGTGCTGGCCCAGCGCCGCGCCTTCCGCCGCGTGCCCCCGGAACGATTGCGGCTGGAAGATTATTTTTCCGCCGACCTCTCGGCCCCCGATCGTTCCTATTTGACCGAGGCGGCCGTCATCGAAGGCTACGAATTTGACCGCGTGGCCTTCCGGGTCGTTGGCAGCACGTTTCGCGCGGCGGATCTCGCGCACTGGCTCGCGCTGGATGTGGCCAGCCGCGCGCTGGCCGATGCCGGTTTCCCGGACGGCCATGGCCTGCCGCGCGAAGCCACAGGCGTCTTGCTGGGCAACACGCTCACCGGCGAGTTTTCGCGGGCCAACACGCTGCGCTTGCGCTGGCCTTACGTCCGCCGCGTGCTCGACGCCGCGCTGGTGAACGAAAATTGGCCGGCCGACCAGCGCGCACAGTTCCTCGCTAGTCTGGAGGAAAAATACAAATCGCCCTTTCCGCCGGTCGGCGAGGAAACCCTTGCCGGCGGACTCTCCAATACCATCGCCGGGCGCATCTGCAATCAATTTAATCTGAAGGGCGGCGGCTACACGGTGGACGGCGCGTGCGCAAGTTCGTTGCTCGCCACGGCCAACGCCTGCTCGGCGCTGATCGCGGGCGACCTGGACGCCGCCGTTGCAGGCGGCGTGGATTTGAGCCTCGACCCGTTTGAAGTGGTCGGCTTTGCCAAGACCGGCGCGCTCGCGCCGGACGAAATGCGGGTGTTCGACCGGCGTTCCGCCGGTTTCTGGCCGGGCGAAGGCTGCGGCATGGTCGTGCTGATGCGCCACGCGGATGCGCTGGCCCAAGGCCGGCGCGTGTATGCCGTCCTTCGCGGCTGGGGCATCTCCTCCGACGGCAGCGGCGGCATGACCCGCCCGGAAAGCGAGGGCCAGTTGGAAGCGTTGCGCCGGGCCTATCGCCGCGCTGGTTTTGGCAGCGAAACTGTTGCCTACTGCGAAGGCCATGGCACCGGCACCGCGGTCGGCGACACCACGGAACTCGAAGTGCTCGCGCGGGCGCGACGGGAAACGAAAAAGCCGTTTTCACCCGCGGCCATCGGCTCCATCAAAGCCAACATCGGCCACACGAAAGCCGCCGCCGGCATCGCCGGTCTGATCAAGGCCACGATGGCCGTCCACACGCAGGTTTTGCCGCCGACCACCGGCTGCGAGCAGCCGCAGGCCCAACTCACCGGGCCGACGCCCGCCTTGCGCGTGCTGCCGGAGGCGGAGATTTGGCCGGAACACTGCCCGCTCCGCGCGAGCGTGAGCGCGATGGGTTTCGGCGGCATCAACGCGCATGTCGTCTTGGAAAGCGTGGTGGGCGAACGCCGCGAGAAATTCAGCGTTCACGAAGACATGCTGGCGCGCTCGCACCAGGATGCGGAACTCTTTTTGTTCACGGCCCCATCGCGGGCGGAACTCGCTGGTCAAATCGGGAAACTGGAGGCCCTGGCCGCCCGCATTTCGCGCGCCGAACTGACTGATCTCGCCGCGCACTTGGAAAGAAATCCCGGCCTGGGAAATATCCGCGCCGGCATCATCGCCGCCAAACCCTCCGCGCTGGCGGAGCAATTGCAGCAACTCACCACGTGGCTGCGGGCGGGCGTTGAAGCGCGGCTGGACTTTTCTAAGAATATATTTCTCGGTTCGGCCGCCGCCGCGCCACGCATCGGCTTTCTCTTTCCCGGCCAGGGTTCGCCCACGCAGCTCGACGGCGGCCTCTGGCGGCGGCGTTTTGCCTCCGTCCGCGAACTTTACGCGCGCGCCGGGCTGCCGGTGGAGGGTGAGCTGGTTTCGACCCGCGTGATGCAGCCCGCCGTGGTCACCGCGTCGCTGGCGGGATTGAAAGTGCTGGCGGCCTTGGGCCTCGCGGCGGTGGCGGCCACCGGCCACAGCCTGGGTGAAATCACGGCGCTGCACTGGGCGGGCGCATTCGATGAGGAAACCCTGCTGCGCCTCGCCCGTGTGCGCGGCGCGGCGATGGCCGACCTCGGCAGTCCAACGGGCGCGATGTTTGCCATTGGGGCGCCGTGGCAGGAAGTGCTGCCCCTGCTCAACGGCGAACCGCTCAACCTCGTGGGCTACAACTCGCCGCGCCAGACCGTGGTGGCGGGTGAAGCCGCCGCCGGCAAACATCTGGCACGCCGCGCCGCCGCCCGCGGCTGGCAGGTGAGCCAGCTTCCGGTTTCCCACGCTTTCCACACGCAACTGGTCGCCGCGGCCGTGCCGGTGCTGGCCGGCCAGTTGGCGCGGGAGAAGATTTCCCCGTTGGAACGCAAGGTCTTTTCCACCGTCACCGGCACGTTGCTCCAAGCTCGCGAGGACTTGCGCGAACTGCTTTGCCGGCAGGTGACGGCGCCGGTCCGTTTTGAAACCGCGCTCTCCGCGCTGCTCGACCACGCTGCGCACACCAACGCCGGCGCCCCACGGAACGGCAGCGACCACATGGATTTGCTGATCGAAGTCGGCCCCGGCGGGGTGTTGAGCCAACTGGCCCGCGAGACGTCGGAGGTTCCCGTGGTCGCCTTGGAGGCCGGCGGAAATTCGCTGGCCGGTTTGTTGCAAGCGGTCGGTGCGGCCTTTGCGCTGGGCGCGCCGGTGAAAACTGACGCGCTTTTTGCCGACCGCTTTACGCGCCCGTTTGCACTGGATTGGCAGCCGAAGTTTTTCGCGAATCCGTGCGAATCAGCCCCGGTGTCCGAAACCTCGGAACGCCAGGCTGCCGTTGAAGTTCAGGCTTCCGCCGCCCCGGATCAGCGGCAGCCTGAACCTCAACGAGTACCCGGCAAGCCCCTTGAATTGATTCGCGAACTGGTCGCCATGCGCGCGGAATTGCCCGCATCCGCCGTGCGCGACGAGAGCCGCATGTTGAGCGAATTGCATTTGAATTCGATCACCGTCGGGCAACTGGTGGCGCAGGCGGCCAAGCAACTCGGTTTGCCGCGGGTGGCCGGACTGACAGACTTTGCAAACGCGAGCGTCGGGGAAATTGCCCAGGCTTTGGAAGCGTTACAGCGCATCGGCGGGGCGGCGCAAACGGATGACCGGCGGCAATTGCCCGCGGGCGTGGCTGACTGGGTCAGGACTTTTACCATGGAACTGGTGGAAACCAAATCCTCCTTCGTCCATACCGGGCGGGCGGGCGGCGCTGCGGGCGGCTGGCAGGTGGTCGCACCGAAAGATCATCCCCTGGCGGGACCCTTGCGGGAGGCGCTGGCGCGAGCCGGTGGCCGTGGCGTTGCCGTCTGCCTGCCGGAAAATCCGGGAGTGAAGAATATTCCCCAGTTGCTCGCCGCCGGCCGGGCGGCGCTGGCGCTGTGGGAAGCGCCGCATTTCGTGGTGGTGCAACACGGCTGGGGCGGCGGCGGTTTCGCCCGGACGCTGCATTTGGAAAATCCCGGCGTGGCCACCTGTGTCGTGAATGTTCCCGGGTCGCATCCGCAGGCCATCCAGTGGATTGTGGCCGAAGCACTGGCGGTGAATGGCTTTGCGGAAGTCCATTTCACCAACGATGGCCGGCGCTGGGAGCCGCGGTTGGTGCGGCAAGATTTTTCCTTCCCGGCTGCTTCCTTGAATCTGGACGCAACGGAACCTACAGAGCTTTCCCAGCCGGGAACCAAGCTCGGTCCGGAAGATGTCTTGTTGGTCACCGGCGGCGGCAAGGGGATCGCGGCGGAGTGCGCGCTGGCAATTGCCCGGGAATCCGGCGTGCGGCTCGCGCTCCTCGGCCGCAGCGACCCAACCTTGGACCGGGAATTGGCAAACAACCTGGCGCGCTTCGCCGCCGACGGAGTGCGTGCCTGCTATGTGCGGGCGAACGTGTCGGATGCGGAAGCCGTGCGCGCGGCGGTGGTTGAAAGCGAACGCCAACTGGGGCCGGTCACGGCGGTGCTCCACGGCGCGGGGGTGAACACGCCGCAATTGATCGGCACGCTGGACGAAACGGCTTTCCGGCACACCCTGCTGCCAAAAATCTCCGGCGCCCGGAACGTGCTGGCGGCGGTGGACGTAAACAAGCTGCGGCTGTTTGTCGCGTTCGGCTCCATCATCGCCCGCACGGGCTTGCCAGGCGAGGCGGATTACGCCACCGCCAACGAATGGCTCGCGGCCTTGACGGATGAATTCCAGGCGGCGCATCCGCGCTGCCGCTGTCTGACGCTGGAATGGTCGGTGTGGTCGGGCGCGGGCATGGGCGAGCGCCTCGGGCGCATCGAGTCACTGTTGCAACAGGGCATCACGCCGATCACGGTGGACGCCGGGGTGCGGCTGTTTTGTGAATTGCTGCGGCGCCCCTCCGCTCCGTCCGGCCGGGAGCGCAAACCCTCCGCAGCCGTGGTCGTCACGGGACGATTTGGCGAGCCGCCGACGTTGAAAATGGCCGAGCCAGAGTTGCCGCTGCGCCGGTTTCTCGAACGCAAACGCGTGTTTTATCCTGGCGTGGAACTTGTGGTGGACGCGGAAGTGTCGCTGCAAACCGATCCCTATCTGGCGGATCACGCCGTGCAAAAGCAACCGTTGCTGCCGGCCGTGCTCGGTTTGGAAGCAATGGCGCAAACGGCGATGGCGCTCGCCGGTTCGGCGGCAATGCCGGTGTTTGAGCAGGTGGAATTTCTGCGGCCCGTGGCGGTGGCCGACACGGCAAAATTGACCATCCGGCTGGCCGCCTTGCAACGCGAGCCAGGGGTGGTTGAAGTCTGCCTCCGCTCCGAGGAAACGGATTTTCTGGAGGACCATTTCCGCGCCATTTGCCGCTTTGCGGAAGCGGCCAGAGAGGATGGAAGGCGGAGGATGGAAGCTGACAGCCGTAGCGGCGTCTCGGCCGAGCGCCGCCATATAAACCAAGAAGATAGAACCGCGAAGCTGGCAGATGGCAGGGAACAGGGTGTGGAAATTCCCTCCTCCACCCTCCATCCTCCATCTTCAACCGTGGCACTGGATCCACAAACCGACTTATACGGCCGCATCCTGTTTCATCGCGGACGCTTCTGCCGGCTGCGCGGCTACCAGTTGTTAAAGGCGAAGGAGTGTGTCGCGGAAATCACGGCGGACGACAGCGCGCCCTGGTTTGGACCCTATTTGCCGCCGGATTTTGTGCTGGGCAACCCGGCGGCGCGGGACGCGGCGTTGCATGCGATTCAGGCGTGCATCCCGCACCGGCGGATTTTGCCGACGGGCATTGAACGACTGACCATTTTCCGCCACGAAACCGGCCCGCGCCTGGTCCGGGCGCAGGAACGGTCGCGCGACGGCGACAACTTTGTTTATGACCTGGAAATCACCGATGCGCGCGGAGCCGCCATCGAGTGCTGGCAAGGATTGCGTCTGCGCGCCGTGGAAACGATGAGCGCGCCCGAATCCTGGCCGGAGGCGCTGCTCGCGCCGTATCTCGAACGACGGCTGGAGGAATTGGCGGACGCGGACGCGCAGGTGAAAGTGGCGCTCGAGCGCGGCGGGCACGCGGAACGCCCGGCGCGCACGGACCTCGTGATTCAGCATGCCCTGGGCAAAACGGCGCGGGTCTGGCGGCGGCCCGATGGCAAGCCGGTTTGCGCTGGTGAAGAAACCGTTTCCGCCGCGCATGCGCTGGATTTTACGCTCGCCGTGGCCCGCACCGGCGGCACGGCCTGTGATTTGGAAGCAGTGGCGGCCCGCACCGACACGGTCTGGCGGGATCTGCTGGGCGCGGAATCGTTGCAACTAGCGGAACGCATCACCCGCGCCCACGGCGAAAGCGCGGACGCCGCAGCCACCCGGTTGTGGACAGCGATGGAGTGCCTGAAAAAGCTCGGGCAGCCAGTGACCTCGCCCCTGGTGCTCGAAACCAGCACGGACGACGGCTGGACGCAATTGCGCGCCGGCGGGATCAGGATCATGACTTGCGTGGCGGCAGTGCGCGGCCTGCCATCACCGCTGGTCCTGTCGGTGGCCTTTGCGCCCGCCGCCACCGCCGCCAGGTAAGGAGCCGTCATGCGCTATTACGAATATCATCACGTGGTTAGTTTTCAAGAGACGAACCTCGTCGGGAATGTTTATTTCACCAACCATCTGGCGTGGCAGGGGCGCTGCCGGGAAATGTTTTTGCGCGACCACGCGCCGGACGTGATCGCCGAGTTAAGCCGGGGTTTGGCCCTGGCCACGGTGAGTTGCGCTTGCGAGTACTTTGCGGAACTCACGGCGTTCGATGAAATCACCGTCCGCATGCGGCTGGCGGAACTGGTGCAAAACCGGATGCGGCTGGCCTTCGAATATTGGCGGGGCAAAGAACTGGTCGCCCGCGGCGAGCAACAAATCGCCTGCATGAAACGCGACGGGGAAAAACTTCTGCCCGCGCCGGTGCCACCGGGATTGCGCGCGGCGCTGGCGGCCTATGCGGAATAAAATGAATTGGCAACCTTCAACCTTCCACGTTCAATGCCGAACATCCAGTTCGCCGCGCTGCGGGCGCATCTCGACACGGTTCTTGAGTTGGGGTGAGCGTGTGTCGGACGGCATGATTCGTCAACGCGCCGCGAGCGTTTCTCCCTCTCCGCGTTTTGCGGAGTCGGCGGAGCAAAATGGGGAGAGGGCCGGGGTGAGGTGCTTCGACTTCATACTTGCCTTCTCACCGCACGATGCTTTCGCCACGTTCGGAGTCAAGAACCATGTCAAGCAGCGCCCCCGCGCGGCGGCGTTGGTCTGGCATTGGATGTTGGATGTTGGCTGTTCGATGTTGGATGTTTCCCCCCAATGAGCACCGCCGCGGTCATATCATCGCATCGCACCGACACCGTGGAGGCCAATCAGGTCTCGGTCGAGCGGGCGATTCGGCACATGAAGGAACATCTGGCCGAGCCGCTGGATTTGGACGCCCTCGCGCAAGTCGCGGCCGTCAGCAAATTTCATCTGGTGCGCGTGTTCGACGAGGCCACCGGGACCACGCCGCATCATTTTCTGTCCTGCTTGCGCGTACAGCAGGCGAAGGAATTGCTGCTGAAGTCGGATTCGCCCATCACCGAGGTCTGTTTGGAGGTCGGCTATAATTCACTGGGCACCTTCTCCAATACTTTCAGTGAACTGGTGGGGGTGTCGCCCCAGGCCTTTCGCACCATGCCGCGACGGCTCACGGCTGGACAATTTGCCACGGCGGTCTGGAAATATCTGGCGGCGCGCACCGCCATTGCCGGCCCGGTTATCGAAGGCGTGGTGGAAGGCCCCGCCCGGCCGAAGGGATTTGTCTTTGTGGGGACCTTCGCGAAGGGCGTGCCGCTGGGGGTGCCATTGTCGGGCACGGTGCTGCTCGGGCGCGGGAAGTTTCGCATCGAACGCCCCGCGCTGCCGGAATTCCATCTGCTGGCGGCGCTGCTGCCGCTGTCGGCCAGCCTGGCGGAAATGGCAGCCAACCTCCCCATCAGTCTGGTCGCCAGCCAACGCGTGCCCAATGGTCCGGACACCCCGTCGGAAAAGCATGTGTTGCGTTTGCGACCATTGCGACCGACCGATCCCCCCATCGTGCTGGCGCTGCCCGCTCTGCCGCCGTTGCGTGCCTGACCCGCTGGGGTTCGAGGAGCGCAGATTGTCCCAATCCGCCGCGCGTCAAATGCGGAATGGTGTCCGATCTTGCTTCGAGAATATCCGAGGTAGCGAAGCTTGGCGCGCTCGGTTTGACTTCAGCGGCCCGTCCAGACGCGAAATCCCCCAAACAGAAGGAGGCGGAGGTCGGAATCGGGCGGGTTTGATTCTCAAACCTGCGCATTCCAGAACCTCAAGAACTCCAAGCAAATCAAGCCATTGCTTTCGTTCCTCAATGAAATCAACACTCTCACAATCGTTTTTGACTCGCAAGCACAATCGCGCCAGTTGACGCGCACTTGACTCGCACTAGCCGTCCACTAGCCTTGCATTTGAACTTTACTTGAGCTTTTACTGGATGTCGCCCACCGCCAACTTGCCATCATGTTTGCAGGATTCACATTGGCTGCCAGCCAGCCGAGCCGTCGCGGTCTTCCTCGCCCATGCCGTCTTGCAGCGAGACGATGGGATATTTTTTCATCCATTCGCCGTAACGTTCCACCAGACGGCGGAAACGTTGGCAAATTTCAACGGTTCGATTGCTGATGGGACATGGACGCTGTTTTTCGGAGACGAAGTTGCGGGAGGAGGTCAAGCGACATTGAACGGTTGGAGCCTGGACATCACGGCGGTGCCGGAGCCGATGAACGTGGCGATGGCAATTTTTGGCGTTGGCTTTATCGGCGTGGGTGCCGTGCGAGTCTATCGCAATTTAAGGAACGCGAAGTTTCTGTCTTCGCCGCAGGGCGCTTTAATTCTTCGTGACGGGTTTGGGTTCCCGTCAGCAAGACCGGATCATGGGTTCCGGTTTGGGGAAGGGTGGCGGCGTTAAGGGGTTGACGCCGCCACTCAACATTTAACAACCGGTCGAAGCGAGAAAGTATAATGTCGAGATGATTCGTTTTGGCATTAGCAAAGCATTTTCCCCGATGTCGGAAACCAAACAAACTCGCTTTCCCGGTTCGCAGGTTCAGGTATATTCACCTCAGATGCACCTGTCCAAGCACGTTGACGGTCTGCTCTGCGATCAAGCCGCACAAGGGGTGCGGTGTATGTATCGGCGAATCTGGAATCCGGTATTGCTTGCCACCATCAGATGCGGATTGCCTGAATTTGGCCACCATCGCGGCGGAAATTGCTTCATAAAGCGCGGGTTGCCTTTGAGCCGACACAGTTTTTACGTCTCCGCCCTGCTGACCGGTCTGCTGGTGTTGATCGCCGTCGCCGGGCGGGCTGACGAACCGAGTTCCGACTGGCTGGTGCGAACGTGGCAGGTTGATGATGGTTTGCTTGAAAATACAGTCCGCAGCGTGGCGCAGTCGGCGGATGGCTTTTTGTGGATTGCGACCTCCGGGGGGGTGATGCGGTTTGATGGGGTGCGTTTCGAGTCCTTGGTTCACAGGGGCGGTTTCAAGGTGGCTGACCGTGATATTCATACCCTGTATCTCGACCGCCGCGGGCGAATGTGGCTGGGTTACGGACACGGCGATATCGTGTGCTTGGGGCCGGGCGGTGTCCGCTCCTATGCCGCTCAGGAGAACCGGTCGCGCAGGAAAATTGGCAACTTCGTCGAGGATGCCGACGGGACGATTTATGCAGCTTATGTTTTTGCCGATACCGGATTGATGCGTCTTCAGGATGCAAAGTGCGAAATGATGAGTGGCAGCGATGGGCTTGACACCAACATTCGATTCGACTTGGCACGCGGGAATCAAGGGGTGGTCTGGGTTGCAGCGGAACACAAAGTGGGAATGCTCCGCCACGGGCGCTTCTTTGAGCTGGCGCAATTGGAGAAGCCGGCCGTAAGAATCAGTGCCGCCCGGGACGGGGGTGTCTGGATTGCGACGCCGAGCCAGTTGCTCAAAATGGATGAGAATCGTCCGCCTCAGGAGGAGGCGCAACTGCCCGAAGGCGCCGATAATAGGGTAAGTGATTTGCTTGAAGACCATCGTGGCGCCGTCTGGATCGGTACGGTGAACGGCGGGTTGTTTCGCTTCAGCGGCCGGCAGTCGGAGCATCTGGAGAGCGTGCCCCATCAGATTCATTGCCTGGCCGAGGACAGCGAGGGAAATATTTGGGTGGGTTCCGAAGTCGGCTTGCATCAAGTGCGCCGGCGTTCCCTCAAGCTGCTGCCGGCCGCGGACGGATTGTCATTTGAGTCCGCGTTATCAGTGGCTGAGGAAGCCGGGGATGGCGGCAAGGCGGCGGCCCGAGTTTGGGTGGTGTCGGAAAAAGGCGAGGTCGTTCGTCAGGACGGCGCTTCATGGGCCGTCGTGTCATCGCAACCCGACTGGCCCGGTGGTTCGGCTACTTGTGTCGCTGCGGGGCGTCATGGCGAACTTTGGATCGGGACTTCGGAATCCGGATTGCTTCAGTTTGCGAACGGCAAGCTTCACGTGTGGAACACCTCGGAAGGTCTCGCCAGCAGCAAGGTGAGATTGCTCTTCACCAGCTCATCCGGTGCTGTTTGGATCGGAATGGAGGACCAGAATGTGCTCCAGCGGTTGCGGAACGGATCATTCCAGACGTTTTCCATACCGGGCACCAGCGCGGCTGAACGAAGGGTTCGGGCCATGGCCGAGGACAACGCTGGCAACATTTGGGTGGGCACTGCGGCTGGCCAGCTATTGCGTGTGGAGCAGGATCAACTGGTTCTCAGAGCTGGATCCCAAAACGAATTGGGAACGAGTATTCGCTGTTTGTTGGCCACGGACGACGGCAGCTTGTGGATTGGTTCCAGTGGTTCGGGTCTCACCCGGTTCAAGGCCGGTCAACTCGCCCATATTACGACGACCGAGGGGTTGGGTGAAGATTACCTATCGCAGATGACTGTGGATGAGGATGGCCGGCTGTGGTGTGCCGGTGCCCGCGGCCTTTTCCATGTCCAGATGGAGGAGTTGAACTCCGTGGCGGAGGGCAGAACCAAACGCATGCACTCGGTTCTTTGTGGCCCCAGCGAAGGGTTTAAAAGTTCGCCGGCCACCGGCGTGGTCGTGACCGGGCCGCTGCGCCGACAGAACGGTGAACTTATTTTTCTCCTGCGCAGCGGCTTGTTGGTGGTCATCCCAGAAAAAATAAGCACAGAGTCTTTTTCTCCGCCGGTGTTGTTGGCGAGCGTGCAGGTGGATGGTCAGCCGGTGGCGGCCCATGACAGCCGGTCGCCGCTGTGCGCATTGCCCCAGACGAATCTTCTGGATTTGGGCTCAAAGGGGACCTCATTGAATTTGCGCCCAAATTTTCACAAGCTGGAATTTAATTTTTGCGCCCCCTCGTTTACATCGCCGCAGAATGTGCAATGCCGCTATCGGTTGGAGGGCTTTGATGACGATTGGGTGGATGCGAGATCACAACGGAGCGTGAGCATTCCCGCCCTGCCTGGCGGCGACTACCGTTTCCGCGTCACCGCCTGCAACGAACAGGGAATCTGGAACGAAACCGCCGCCTCGCTGAGCCTTACGGTGACGCCGTATTTCTGGCAGACCCGCTGGTTTCAGTGGGGAATGTTGGTGCTCTTCATCAGCGGCGTCGCGGTATTGGTGCGCCACCTCTCCCATCGCCGGCTGCGTATTCGAATGCAGCAGGTCGAGCGGCAGTCGGCACTGGACCAAGAGCGGGCGCGCATTGCGCGCGACATGCATGACACCCTGGGAGCCAGCCTGACGCAGATTAATTTCCTGGGCGCGATGGCCAGCCGCGAGTCCATGCCCCCGGCGGAGGTGCGGTCACACGTCGCCAAAATCACCGGGAGTTCGCAGTCTTTGGTGCAGCAGTTGGATGAAATCGTCTGGGCCGTGGATCCGGAAAATGACACGCCCGACGGCCTGGCCACCTACATCTCGCAGTTTGCGGAGGAGTTTTTTTCGGACTTGCCGATCCGCTGTCGGATCAAGGCGCCGGCCATGCTTCTGCCGCTCCGGTTGACCACCCAGGTGCGTCACAACCTCTTTCTGGCCGTCAAGGAGTCCCTCAACAACGTGGCCCGTCATTCCGGTGCCACGGAAGTGACCGTCCATCTTACGATCAAGGATAATGTCGTGGCCATCAGCATCGAGGATAACGGCCACGGCTTCGATGTCGCGGCACCAACGCAACGGCATGGCGTGGCGAATTTGCGGCAGCGGCTGGCGGAAATTGGCGGAACGTGTGATCTTGAATCGCGGACGGGATGCGGCACGAAGATTATTTTGGAATGGCGCTGGCGGAACGAATAACCAATTCCACAAGCAATATTGTTTCTCGCCGCATCCTCATTTAATAGGATGGGACGGTCCCTCGCAAGGTGTCATCATGGATTTGATGAATGCGAGATACGAGCCGATTATGGCAAAAAAAATTCAGTTTCCATTGTGGAAGACGACGCGATTACGCGGGACAGCCTGCGCAAGCTGATCGAGGAATCTCCGGGCCTGCGTTGCGCGGGGGTGTATGGTTCCGCCGAAGAAGCGCTCCAGCAGTTCCCGCGTCACCCCTCCGATGTGGTGCTGATGGACATCAACTTGCCCCAAATGTCCGGCATTGAGTGTGTGTCTCGACTCAAGCTGGCCACCCCGGACGTGCATGTGCTGATGCTCACCGTTTACGAGAAACCGGATGCCATTTTTCAGGCGCTGCGCGCCGGTGCCAGCGGTTATCTTACCAAACGCACCGCTCCCGAGAAACTGCTCACCGCCATTCGCGAAGTGCTGACCGGTGGCTCGCCCATGTCCAGCCACATCGCCCGCCGGGTCGTCCAGTTTTTCAACCAACTGGGCCCTTCCAAAAACGAAACGGAAAATCTCTCGCCCCGCGAATTGGAAGTCCTCCAGTTGCTGGCCGACGGTGACCTGTACAAAGAGATCGCGGAGAAGCTCAAGCTCAGCATCACCACGGTGCGCACGCACGTGCAGCACATCTTCGAGAAAATGCACGTCCGCAACCGCACCGAAGCGGTCGCCAAGTTCTTGCGGACCTAGCCCGGGGCTCCGGTATCGCATCCTATGAAAAGAGGATACCCCCCGACCCGCCTCGGTGCTAAGGTTTTGCAAATGAAACCCGTTGCAAAAGAGAAACGCCCTGTTGTTATGAATGGGACTTCCCGTCCGGCGTTCGGCTTCACCTTGATCGAACTGCTGGTCGTCATTGCCATCATTGCGATTCTGGCAGCGATGCTCCTGCCTGTCTTGTCCAGCGCCAAGAAGAAGGCCGCGCAGATCTCATGCGTGAACGGGTTGAAGCAGTTGGCTTTGGCTACGCAAATTTATATCACGGATTATCAAGACATGTATCCTGGTTGTGCGTCTGGTTCCACCTATGGTTTCCAGCCAGAGGACTGGATTTATTTCCGGAACTCCGCCCCTTTTACCATTGACAAAAGCCCGGTTTTGGTTGCCAGCGGCACGAGCAACACGAACGTGTTCCGTTGCCCTATGGATTGGGATTCAAATCGGGGGGCGACGTTTTCCTGTAGTTATACCATGACAAGTTATGATTTGGTCAATGGCGCAAACACCTACGGGCTAACGTCCATTTATCAAGGCACTTACCCGGCCCGGACCGGCGCGTTTCCGTTCAAACAAAGCCGCGTCCTCCGCCCCACCGGCAAAATCTTGTTGGCCGAGGAAACGACCGTGAATACCGCCGCCGATGACCCGCAACCTGGAATCTATACCAGTTTCCCAAAGGACGGACGTTATACGCCGACAAAAAACCTGCTGACCGTCCGCCATAACAAGAAGGCGGATCTTGGTTTCATTGATGGCCACGTGGAGGCGCAGCCATGGACATTTGGCACGAACGCCTACAACTCGCAGGCCAACATTCCGTAACTTAATGCCACGGGATGCCAGTCTGAAACCTCATCCAGGATTTTCCATGCTGTCTCCGTCAAACAAAACACAAAACAAGTCCCACTATGAATAACTACAATTGTAAACGAACGGAAGCTGCTTCTGCTTCACCAATAGTAATCAAAGTTCATAATGTGTTGGCAGTTATGAACTCATCCAAGAACAACTCCTTATTATCCGGGTTGCGGCCTTTGGTCAGGTCGGCGGCCGTCGTCCTGGCGGCGGTGGCCGTCATCTGGTGGTGCCCCAACGCCCAGGCGCAGATAAATGTCGTGGATAAGCCAAGCGCTGTCACCTCCGCGTCCGGCTTGAATATTAGCGCGCCGGTGACGGTGTCGTCAGGAGCAAATGTCCTGGTGGTATTGCTGGCCACCGAGAGCAGCGGCGGCACCTACAGCGACCCGACGACCCTGTCCTGGAACGGCCAGACTCTGACACAAGCCGTGACGGCATCTGACAACACGTCAACCTACCGGAATGCTACCATTTATTACCTTTTTACCCCCCCGCCGGGCACGGCTAATGTCACCGCCACCGCGGTGACGACGAAGGGTTGGGTGTTGCAGTCTTACACGCTGTCCGGCGTTGATACCAACACTGCTCCTGTGACCGGATCTGGCGCCAACAAGACGGGCGGCGTGAGTATAGGAGTGACCTGCCCGAACAACGGCGCGGCCGCGCTCTGTGCCAATTGGTCGTCCTCTGCCCCCATCACAATCGCCATAACCGCGACCAACAGCCTTGGTGCTGGCATCACCGCAAACGTCACGAATGTTTATGAATCCAATATTGGTGGAACTCCCGGGCTGGGATATGTCCTCGGGCTCACGCCTGCGGGCACAGATACCTTTACTGCGACGCCGAGCACCGCAAACAAATCCGTGTTTGTCGCGGCCGTCTTCGCGCCGCTCGTCACCGCCACTGCCCCCATTGTGATTTCACCAACGAAGAGTTCAATTGGTGCGTCCACGGCCACGCTCGGCGCCACTGTGGGTGATGACGGCGGTGCGACAATCACTGACTATGGCGTGGTTTGGGGAACTTCGACGAACCCGACGACGGCCAACAACAAAATATCCGCTGGGTCGTCTCCCAGCATAGGCAATCCTTACACGGTGAGCGCCACCGGGTTGCCGTCGAGCACGGCGATTCATTATCGTGGTTACGCAGTCAACTCCCGAGGCACGGGTTATAGCGCGGACGATTCGTTTTCCACCAGTGCAACCCAGCCTACGATTCAGGCGTCAGCGTGTGGCTTCTCGAACGTGGGCGATACTGCCGTCACGGTTTCTTGGACGAGAGGCAATGGCACGTATAGTATCGTGCTGGTCAGTGCGGGTTCACCGGTGAATTCTGATCCGGTTGGTGGCGTCACCTACAACGCAAATGCGGTGTTTGGCAACGGAGATCAAATCGGCTCCGGCAACTATGTGGCCTACTTGGGCACCGGCAACTCGTTCACCCTGCGGGGGCTTTCGCCCAGCAGCACCAACTATGTGTCGGTCTATGCGTTGAATGGTTTCGGGGGCGGGGAAAACTATCTGACACCGGGTGCGACTGGCAACGCCACGACCGCAACCCACATTTCCAGCACCACCTATTATTCCGGCGCAGCCACGGGCGATCCCACTTCGGTTTTCTCGTGGTGGACGGGAACCAACGGCACCGGCTACAACCCGCCGAATTTCACCTCCGGTGATACGTTCATCATCCAAAGCGGCCACAGCTATGCGTCAACGAGTCCGGTCAATTCGAATTGGCAGGTGGATGCTTCAACGGGCGGCACGGCGGCCACGGTCCAGATTAACAGCGGCGGCACGCTCACGCTGGGGAACAGCACCGCGAATCAAAATCTGAATCTTAATCTGGGCGGCAACTTTGTCCAGAACGGAACACTCTCGGTTGTGAACGGTCCTACGATGACGTTCACCAGCAACGGCACTTGGACCGGTTCCGGCGATCTCTCCGGTGACAAGATGAACCTCACAGTCAACGCCGGAGCGACATTAACCGCCTCCGGCATGAATGCGCCCGGTTTCAAGTTTTACAACAGCAGCCGCCAAATTTATGTGAATGGAACGCTTGACATGGGGGCGCGCACCATTAATGGCAACGGCGGTGCCACCCTCCAATTCAGAAGCGGCAGCACGCTGATCACGGCCCATCCCGGCGGAGTGGGCGGCATAAACAACAACCCGGCCACCGGAACCCTGTTCGGTTTCAACACATTGACCCAGGTGACTTTTGACCCGACGACCAGCTTTGTGTTCAATGGCACCAATGCGCAAGATACCGGCACCGGTTTGCCCGCGACAGTCAACAATCTGACCATCAGCAACAGCACGGGCGTTACGCTCGATCAAGCCACAGCAGTCGCTGGCGCGCTGACGTTGAGCAGCGGCGCGCTCATAACCACGACAAACAATCTGCTTACTGTGGGTTCAGGTGGAACGAGCGGCACCATCTCCGGCGGATCGCCCAGCGCTTATGTGAGCGGCCCGCTGGCTCAAGTTTACAGCACTGCAAGCGCGCTGAGCTTCCCCGTCGGCCTGAACGGCAATTATCGCGCGGTCACCGTGAACCTGGCCACCCAGCCGGCACCGCCGTCCACCATCACCGTGACGCCGCATGAACCGGGTGTTTTCGGTGGCACGGCACCCGGCGGTCAATCCGTGTGGTCAACGCGCGATTGGAATATCGCCGATTCCACTGCCAGCGGTGACGTCGCGAACATAACTGTGGATGGAACAGATTACTCGCCAGCCGGTGCCGCCTCGCTGTTGGATTACGACGGAACCAGCACAACTGCACTTACGACCAGCTACTTGACGCCGAATTACTCGTCGTTGGGAATTAATCTGACGGCGTCTTCTGATATTGCGCTGGGTTGCTCGGCGCCACCGGTGCCAGCGATTGCTTCCATCACCGCGTTAAGCTGCAGTCCCGTGACAGTCAAATGGACCGCCTCCAGTGGCGCAGCTTATTACAATGTTTACCGCAAGTTGAGCAGTGGTTCGTATGGATCTCCTTTGATGGTCGGCGTGACGGCCACCAACTATTCGGACTCAACCGGCATCAGCGGCACCAGCTATATATATGCGGTGACAGCCGTAAGCCAATGTGGCACTGAAAGTGCCTTGTCATCCGACAGCAGCGCGGTGACGCCCACTGGCGCGCCCGTTCCGCCGACAATTTCCGGTGTCACGCCGGGGTGCGGAGCGGTGGCCGTAAATTGGGGAGCCGTGAGTGGCGCAACTGGCGGCTACAATATTTATCGCAAGTTGAGCGGTGGTTCTTATGGCGCATCCATTGCCCATGTGTCCACCGGCACTCTCACATACCCGGACAACAGCGCCAACGATCCCACCAAAACTTATGTCTATGCTGTGTCCGCGGTGGCTGCATGTGAGAGTGTTCTGTCCCCGGATAGTTCCGGCGCAAGTCCGACCAACGTCGGTTTCACGAGCAATCCGGCCAACACCGCCGGCTACGAAGGTTTCCCAGCCACCTTCTCCGTGACCGCCCTGAACGCGTCTTCCTACAAATGGCAGGTGAACAAGGGCGGTGGCTTTGCGGATGCCATTGAAGCGGTTGATGGCACTGGCAGCACGACGGCGACTTTCACCACGGCGAGCGCCACGACGGCGATGAATGGCTACCTTTATCATTGTGTGGTCACCGGCGGTTGCGGGCCGACGACCTCCGGCAATGCGACCTTGAGCCTGGGCACGCAATTCCGCAGCATCGCGACGGGCTATTGGACGAACAATGCTTCATGGCAGCTTTCATCCGATGGCGTGAACTGGAGCAGCACGGCGGTGGGGGTTTATCCCGGAGCCACGGCTGGCCATGCCGATGCGGTTGAAGTGCAGGCCGGCAACATCATCACGATCAGTGACTTAGGCACCAACAATGTTGGGAATCTGACCATTGATGCCGGCAGCACTGCCGGGGGCACGGTTATGCTGGGCGATGCAGCCAGCGCGACCGCGACCCTGCAAATCTCTGGCAATTTGGCGATCAACACTGGAGCTGTAAACGGATCACTTACGCCTCCCATTGGATCGCCACAGCTCTATTTGCTTGAGTTTAACGGAAACTCCACGTGGTCAGGCGTGGGTGACATCTCCGCCGCCAGGGTGGGAATTAAGGTTGACCCCAATTCCACATTGACTCTGGCATGTGACGTCAGACTTTACAACACCACCTCCGACATGTTGGGGACGATTAGCGGCCGGCTTAATGCCGGCGCCCGCAGAATTCTGGCACAAGGTTCAAAAACCACCAAGATGAACGTCACCGCCGGAGCCACGGTCGAAACGGCAAACACTGGCGGGCTTGGCGGTCTGTTTGCCAGCACTGGAACTTTCCAAGGCCCGGACAACACGACCTTCAGCGCGAATGCCAGCTATGTATTCGATGGTGCCTCCAGCCAAAGCGCGCTGGGTTCGGGCTCTACCTCGGCCTTCACCGGAGCAACCAACCTGACCATCAACAACTCGGGCGGGGCGGGGAATAATGTGGTAGCAGTGGGAGCCATCGGCGTTGGCGGAACGCTTTACATTCAGAGCGGTTTGTTGTCTTTTGGCAGCGACACAAACAGCACCGCCAACCTGCGCACCTTTGACGGTTCTACTTATCAACTTCCCGGGACGTGGGGAAGTTCAAGTTCAGCGGCGACGCATCAGGATAATGCGCACTTTGCCGGAACCGGATTGGTAACCGTGGTTGGCGGTGCGGTCACGCCGCTGCCGGTGGGCAGTTTAAACATTAGCGGAGCCAGCATCGCCTACAGTGGCGGGGCCGGAATGCAATTCGTTCTGTTGTCTTCCACCAACCTTGCCAACCCGTTGAGTAGTTGGAATCGGGTGGCGACGAACCCGGCCTCTTCCGGCACATTCACAATCCCGGCAGTGGTTTCGTCACCACTGAAGTTCTATTCCATCAAGAGCGAGTAGCGCAATGTATACAAATAGTGCCATTTAACTTTTCATACAAGGCGGGGCGCTCAAGGGCGCCCCGCCTTTTCAAAAGTTTGGGCGCCAACTGGGTGACCGTGCCCAATTCCACAAACATCAATTCAACCAGGATCCCCATCGTCACCACCAATGGCAGCGTGTTTCTCCGAATAATTTATCAATGAAATGAAAATGAAATCCACAATCATCCATGAGTTTTATGAACCAAAAACAATTGACCCCTAAAACCGCGACGACTTTAGATTTGGGACTTGCGCGCTTATTGAAACGTTTTTTGTCGCTTGTCTCCGGCGTTCTGGCAGCAAACGTTTTAGCGGCGGCGGAGCCGGTTTTATCACCCGTTGCCCAGCCCATTTTTCCAGATCGTCAGATTGACATCCGTCAATTCGGCGCGGTGGGCGATGGCGTGGCCTTGAACACCGTTGCTTTTGCCAAGGCCATCGCGGCGCTTTCGGAGCAAGGCGGCGGCAAACTGAACGTGCCACCGGGCTTCTGGCTCACCGGCCCGATCCAACTGCGCAGCCACATCAATCTCCATCTCGAACGCGGTGCGCTCATCCAGTTTTCCCGCGACCGCACGTTGTATCCGATTGTCGGTTTGGACGTCCAAGGGGAGAAGGAAACCGTCACTACTTCGCCGATTTTTGGCCAGAATTTGGAAGCTGTCGCCATCACCGGTGAAGGCATCATTGACGGTGGTGGCGATGCCTGGCGAGAGGTGAAGAAATCCAAGCTCAGCGAGGGGGAATGGAAAGCGCTCGTGAAATCCGGCGGTGTGGTCAATGAAACAGGCGACCTCTGGTGGCTGAGCGAAGTTGCCCGCAGCGGGGAAACGATGCGTCCGCGGATGTTGCGGCTCATCGGCTGCAAAAAAGTGCTGCTTGCCGGCGTCACGTTCCAAGACCCGCCCGGCTGGACGATGAATCCGCAGTTGAGTGAGGACGTTTCGATTCTGAATGTCACCGTCCACAACTCGCCCGCCGCGCAGAACAGCGACGCGCTCGACCTCGAATCCTGCCGTCGCGCCGTCATCCGCGACTGCACCTTTGACGCCGGCGACGACGGTATCTGCATCAAATCCGGCAAGGACGCGGTCGGTCGCCGAATTGGTGCGCCAACGGAAGACGTGCTGGTCGAGGGTTGCACGGTCTATCATGCCCATGGCGGGTTCACGATCGGCAGCGAAATGTCCGGCGGCGTGAGAAATATGCTTGTGACCAACTGCACGTTTATCGGCTCGGACATCGGCTTGCGCTTCAAAAGCCGGCGCGGGCGCGGTGGCGTCGTGGAAAACATCCATATTACCGACATCCGCATGGCCGGTATTATTGGCGCCGCCATCAGCTTCAGTCTCAACTACGGCGGCAAAGCGTCGGCGAAGGAAGCGGACGCGGCAGCGGACGCCAAAGTCCTGCCGGTCACGGAAGAGACGCCTGAGTTCAGGGATTTTCACATCGAGAATGTGATCTGCCGCGGCGCGCAAACCGCCATGGTGCTGGAGGGTTTGCCGGAAATGCCGCTGCGCGACATTGCGTTGAAAAATGTTTCCATCACGTCGCAGCAGGGCGTTTCCGTGACGGATGCCAACCACATCTCGTTTGAAAACGTCCGGGTCGAAAATACAACCGGCGAGGTGCTCAAAACTCTTCGCGTGAAAAACTCCAAACTGGATTTAGTGAAATAGAACACACTGTTATGAAACGCTCCATTCAAAACCTCAGGGTCGCTTGTGCCGCCAGCCTGCTGCTGGTTGGATCAGCATCCATCCAAACCGTCCGGGCTTCAGTGAATCCGGCCCAGCCGGTCATTCCCAATAACATATTTGATGTCAAGAATTATGGCGCCGTCGGGGACGGGGTCGCGACCGAAACCAAGGCCATCCAGACCGCCATCAATGCCGCCAGTGCCGCCGGCGGCGGCATGGTGAAGATTCCGGTTGGGGTATATTTAAGCGGACCGCTAGAGCTGGCCAGCCAGATCAACCTCCGCGTGGACCAAGGTGCGACGCTGCGGATGCTACCACTCAAACAATACCCCGGCGGAATAAAAGACCCGAAGACTTTTATCAGCGGTGAAAAACTGCATGACATAGCCATCAGTGGCAGTGGCACGATTGACAGCCAGGGAACCGATTGGTGGTCTTATGCTAAAACCGGCACAAGCGTCGCGCGTCCGCGCATGATTCATTTTGGAGGGTGTGATCGGGTTCTGATCGAAAACGTCACGCTGTGCAATTCCCCGATGTTTCATATCGGCATCCGGTCGGACAATGTCACGGTCCGCGGTGTGACCGTCCGTGCTCCTGCTTCCACTGATCCGGTCACCCCCAGCCACAATACCGACGCCTGCGATGTGAGCGGGTCGAACATCCTCATCGAAAACTGCGACATCAGCACGGGCGATGATGACTACACTTGTGGCGGCGGCACGCATGACGTGCTGATCACCAATTGCACCTACGGCAACGGACATGGACTTTCCATCGGCAGCAACACCGACAAAGGCGGTGTGTCCAACATTACGGTTGTTGATTGCACGTTCAATAACACGGAGGCCGGCATCCGCATCAAATCTGACCGCGATCGCGGCGGTTATGTCCACGACTTAACCTATCGCAATCTGCGCATGACGAACGTCGGAATTCCGATTTTTATATACGGTTCTTACCACGACAAGGTAAAGCCGTTCAAAGATAAGAACAACCTCACGGCCAAAGATGCCGCCACGTTCCCGGCCAAAGAAGTGACCAGCCTGACCCCGTTTTATGCGAACCTGACGTTCAGCAACATCACCGCCACGGTCCAACCCGGCCATCGGGCCGGCTTGATTTTCGGGCTGCCGGAAGCGTGCGTCACGAACGTGCTGTTACAAAACATCACCATCACCGCCGACAAACCATTTGGCATCTTTTACGCGCAGGGCGTCCGCGTGGTGGATTGCAAAATAACCACCCCGGAGGGCGTGAACAAATTTGACGCGACGCACGCCCGGATTGAAACCGATTCGCGCTAATTCCAGACTATTTTGTGAATCCACTTCTCCTTTATTTGTTTGCCAGCCTGCTTCTGGCTCCGCTTGCCGCGCAGGCCACAGAAAATGATCTCTTCAAGCTGCCGGTTCGTGGTTTTGTCAGCGAGAGACCCGCCACTAACTGGGAACATTGTCTTTTGACCGGTAACGGAACGGTGGGGGCCATGGTGATGGGCGAGCCCTATGAGGAAAAAGTCTATTTGAGTCATGCGGGCCTGTTCCTACCCAAACCAGAGAGCGGGCCGCTCGTCTTGAACTCGCAGTTGGAGACGATTCGCCAACGCTGTTTTGCGGGAGATTTTGCCGGGGCTGCTGAAATTCTCGAGCGGGCTCGGGTGGCATCGGAAATCACCCCACGCGATCCTTTTACCAGCGCCTTCATGCTGTGGATCAAACAGCCGAAAGGGAATCTCCGTCACTATCAGCGGGCGGTGGATTTTATGACCGCCGAGACGTCGGTCGCTGTTGAAGATGAGCGGGGGAGTTTCCGCCGCAGCCTGTTTGCGTCCCGGCCTGACAAGGTAATGGTGCTGCGCCTTGCGGGCAGTGGCGACCAGTCGGCGGAGTTTTCCTGCTCCGAATCTATCGTGGACGGTTCATCGAAGACAAAAAAAGATGGGTCAACCAAAACTGGCAAACCCGGAAAGGGCAACGCATCCAGGGTTTCGGCTCTTCGGAATGGCCTCCTCTACTTCAATACTCTGTTTCAAGATACCAACCAGTATAATCCCAACTACGGGTATGTGGGCCTGGGTAAAGTGATCGCCGCAGGGGGGCAGCGTTCGCTGACCGCGACGAGCATTCGCATCACGGATGCCAGGGAGATCCTCGTCCTGATCAAAATTCTCCCTCTGCGCAAGGGGCAGAAAGCCGAGAGCAGCGTCGCGACACTCGCAAAGGAATTAGACGCCGTGACACCCGATTACGCAGGTCTCCTGGCGGCCCAAGCCAGGGTGCATGGCGAACTGATGGGGCGCGTGAAATTCTCGCTCGACGCTCCCGCGACCGAGCGAGCCAAGAGCAGTGAACAGCTCAATCAGGATTCACTGACGCAGGCTGCGCCACTGGCCAAGATTGAGCGGGCTTTCGATGCGGGACGCTACAACCTCATTTGCAGCACCGGTTTTTATCCTCCAAATCTCCAAGGGCTGTGGTGCGCCGGTCCGCTGCACTGGTCAGGCAGTTTCACGATTGACGGAAATCTGGAGTGCGCCATCGGATTTCTCCTCCCAGGCAATACCCCGGAGCTCATGGAATCCGTGTTCCGCTATTTTGATGCTCGCTGGCCAGGTTTCCGGGATAATGCGCGGGAACTGTATGGAGCGCGCGGCTTCCATGTTCCGGCTCAACTGACGATGAGCCCGAAGGAACATGATTTCTCCGCCGGTTTTCCACTCCTTTATTGGCACACCGGCGCGCCTTGGATTCTCGAGTATTATTACGACTATTTTCTCTACACGGGCAATCGCACTTTTCTCGCGGAGCGTGCGTATCCGCTGCTGAAAGAAGCCGCCGCTTTCTATGAAGACTTCTTGAGCGTTACCAATGAGCAGGGGAAATGCGTTTTCGTCCCCTCCTACTCGCCGGAAAACTCTCCGAAAGGCACGCGAGCCAAATCGCAGGCGTGCATCAATGCGACCATGGATATTGCGTCGGCCAAGCAGCTCCTCCGGCATGCCATTGCGAGCGCCAAGCGGTTGGGCTGTGATGCCGACCTGCAAAGAAAATGGGAGCAGTTGATCTTCAAACTGCCTGATTATGAAGTGGGGGAGGACGGCTCCTTCCGCGAATGGCTCTGGCCAGGGCTGCTGAACAATGACGGACATCGCCATGCCTCGCATCTTTACGGACTCTTCGATGAGATGCCTGCAGAAATCGTGGAAAATCCGGCGCTCGTAAAGGCCGTCGAAACAACCATCCGAGCCCATCTTGATTGGCGTGCACATAATAATTTTAAATTTGGAAACATGGCGTTCGGATATGTTCAACTGGGCCTGGCCTCCGAGCATATCGGCAATCCCACTCTCGCGCAGGAGGTCATCAACATACTGGCCACAAAATACTGGTCGTCAGGGATGGGCTCGTTTCACAACCTCGGCGATCTGTTCAATATGGATATTTCCGGCGGTTTTCCCAACCTCTGCGCCTCGGCCCTGGTCTATGCCGATCCGGGTGTCATCCGCTTTTTCCCTGCCCGTCCCACACAGTGGCAGCGGGGCACACTCCATGGGGTAAGGCTTCGCGGGGGAATCTTGCTTAGGGAACTCACCTGGAATGGACGCAGCGCCAAAGCGGTCTTGGTTTCGGATGCCGATCAAACGGTTTCAATATCATGGCCGAAGCTTAAACCGAAGACCATGACTCTGCGTGCCAAAGTCCCGGTCATCATCGAACAACCAGCGGAGTAAACATAATAAACAAAGAAAGAAATCAGAACTTTCTTGCGAACTTTAATGAAATCGGCATGTGAAAAGAGATTAAGTCTCATGAATGTAATGAGGATTCTGTTTATTCCGATTGTTTGCATGGTCGTTAATCGCCCGCTGCTTGCTGCTCCCAGTGCGAGCTCAAAGGCGGGCGGGCTGGACAAGCCTGCAATGCTCGCATTCGCGCGACAACTCGCTGCCGGCAGAACGATAGAGGCGAACATTACTGAACAGGGGGATGACGGCTACGAATTCAACGTCCTTACCAACGGCGTCATCCATGTTACGGCTGGCAATGCGCGCGGCGTTCTCTACGCCGTCTATGATGTTCTTGGCGGAAAGACGAGCGGGAAGGAATCCCCCGCCTTTTCTGTGCGTGGCCTCAACCCCTGCGAGAGCCTCGCCCGCCACAGCCCTGAGATGCTCACCCGCTTGATTGATCGCATGGGGCGCTGGAAGATGAACCGCCTCATCATCCATTCGGAATATGGATTCAAGGCGAACAAAGACCTGATCCTTCGCGAATGCGACCAGCGCGGCATAGACTTGGTATATTATCTCTATGACAATCTCTGTTTTGGAGATGTGGTTCCCCGCTCTGGTTGGGCGGTGGATGAACAAGGCAAGCTCCGCCCTCTGTTTGACCATCTGGAATGTTATGACCGCCTTTGCGCCAGCAAAGCGGAAAACTTTCCCCCTTATCGCCAGGGCGTCATCCATTACTTGCATGAGCATCCCGACTTCCGCCGGGTGATGTTCGCCACTGCGGATGGCAACAACTACTGCCAATGTCCGGCTTGCCTTGAGAAAAGTCCTTGGGACCAATGTCTGCCCTTCTTTGATATCTTTTTTGACCAAGCCGCCGGCCATTCACGCGAATTGCTCGTCTATGATGAACGCTACAAACTGCCTCCCGATTTGTCGCGCATCCGCAAGCTTGACGGAATCATGTTCGATTTGCACTCACGCAGCCGCGAGGTTTCGCTGGCCGACCCGAAATCCGAGTCTGGCCCGATGCCATCGCGCTATTTTTCCATTGACCCTCGCTCGCGGGAAACAACCCGCAACCGCTATTTCTACAAACGCCTGAGGGAGTGGCGAGACGCCTTTCCCGGCACGATCTATGCCTTCGAGAATCTAATGATTCAGGGTGCTTGGGGCGTGCCCACCTACAATGTGCCCGCCTACCTCGAGGATTTGCGTCAGCTCCACAAGGACCATATTAACGGCATGGTTTACGAGGCCTTTGAACCGGGAATCCGTGGCAACCTGCCAGCACTGAATGTCTTAGCCCAAGCCCTCTGGCATCCAGACCAGCAATTCGAGATCAAGGAGGACCATGACCCCGACTTGGAGCACTTTCACCGCCTGGTTCGCGATTTCAGAGCTAGCTCGAACCTAACGAACCTGAAGGCACTGAACAACTGGCTGGTCAACCATCCCAATCGCGACGAGTTCGATTGGTCTTATATCGGCTTTAACTCCATCCGGGCTGTCCTTTCCAAAGACCAAAGGCTCAATGCCCGCCTGCTGGATGCCGCCACGGATCAGGAAAAAGTGTTTTTGCAGACCAACAAGCTCTGGGACTTCATGGAGAAAGTGGACAATCCTCGTGAAACCACGGCCCGAATCATCCGCCAAATGCTAGAGCAGCTTTAATAACATTATGAATACTACTTGCCTGACTAAACTTTTGCTTTGCTATGCCGTCGCATCGCTTGCGCTTGCCACCACAACCAAAACTTGGGCCGCCGGGCCAGTGGACGTTTTGCCGGTGCGCGCCAGCGAAGGCGCGGTCTTGTTGAATGGCGAATGGAAGTTTAAATACTTACCAACGCTGGATGCCGGAGCGGACACGGATTTTTTCCAGCCATTTTTTAATGTCGCCGCATGGAAGACAATTCCCGTGCCGGGCCATTGGGAATTGCACGGGTTCACCGAGCCGCAATACGCCTCCGGCACCAAGAAGGGCCTGGGACTTTATCGCCGCACATTTCGCATGGCGAAGGCTTGGCAAGGGCAGCGGGTTTTCCTGCGGTTTGACGGCGTTCTGTTTGGCCTGACCGCCTATGTCAACGGCAAGCAAGTCGGCGAATGGGCGAGCAGCTTCAATCCGGTGACGTTCGACATCACCGATGCCCTCCTGCCGCGTGATGCCGACAACGTGCTCGCCGTTCGCGTGACGACGCGCAGCAAGGGCTGGGATTTCGACACCATGGATTGCTGGGGGTTGTCCGGCATTTTCCGCGATGTGACCTTGTTCGCCCTGCCGGAGATTCATTTCAACGATTACACCGCGCGCACCGCGCTCAATCCCGACGGCTCGGCGGAATTGCAACTGGAAGCGATCGCCAGCGCCTCGGCCACCGTGGCAGGGAGAATCATTTCGCCTGAAGGCAAAGTGGCGAAGGAATTCCAGTTCGATTTGGCAAACGATGGCCATGGTTCGACAAAACTGACCATCAATCAGCCACAACTCTGGACGTCAGAGTCACCTTCGCTCTACCGCGTTGAATTGGATCTCCGGTCCGGCGGCCAGACCCAGCAGCACTACACAGACCGGATTGGCTTGCGGCAGGTCACCATCGAAGACGGTATTTTTAGATTGAACGGCAAACCCATCAAACTGCATGGCATTGATCATCATGACATCTGGCCCGCCGAAGGTCGGGTTGCCAACGAGAAATTAATGCGCCGCGACCTCGAACTGATTCGTAATGCCAACATTAATTTTATCCGCACGTCGCACTATCCGCCGAATCCGCGCTTCATTGAGATGTGTGATGAGATGGGTATTTATGTGGATTGCGAAGTGCCATTTATTCATGGACGGAAGAACCTGAGCGATCCCTCCTATCAGGATGTATTGCTTGCCCGTGCCAGAGCCACCGTGATGCGCGACAAGAATCGGCCCAGCATCATCCTTTGGAGCATTGGCAACGAGAATCACATCTATGAACTCAACCTCAACGCCGGCAAACTGGTGAAGCAGCTTGACCCGACGCGTCCGATCACTTATCCGACGATGGCTTCGTATTTTAGGGATAATTACAAAAACTATCCCGATTTCGTTGACCTTTATTCGCCGCATTATCCAGGTGTTGCCACCATCAAGACCTATGCAGAGCTACTCACACGACCGATTGTTGTCACTGAATACGCGCACGAGCGTGGCCTTGCCAGAGGAGGCGAAGGCGTTCAAGACATTTGGGAGGCCATGTATCATGCCCCGCGGGTTGCTGGTGGGGCGGTCTGGATGTTCCAAGACCAAGGAATCTTTCGCACGGCTGTGGACATGAAGAGCGTGGAAAACTGGGATCAGATGGTCTGGTTGGACAAGCACCATTATTATGACACGCACGGCTTCTACGCCGTTGACGGCATCGTTTATTCCGACCGCACGCCGCAGATTGACTACTGGCAGGTGCGGAAAGTCTATTCACCGGTGCAAATCCAGGAGCAAACTCTGGCCGCGAAACCTGGCCGGCAGGACGTGTCCCTGCACGTCGAAAACCGTTTTGATTTCCGCTCGCTGTCCGGTATCAAGGCGAACTGGTCCTTGCGCAAAAATGCCGCGATGCTGCAGAGCGGCGTCATTCTGCTCAAGGCCAAGGCGCGTGCAACCGAGACCATTTCAGTTCCGGTCATGTTGCCCGCAACGCCAGCCGATGACGTTTACACGTTGGAACTGAAGTGCGTGGATGAAACCGGACGCCAGTTCTACGAACGCTCGCTTCGCTTCGACACGCAACCCGAGGGGACTTGGGCCGCGGCGTTGCTGGCATCGCTGCCTGCGGTTGAACCGACCCTGGACATTTCCGACTCCGCTATCGCGGTCCGTCATCCGCGCTTCCAACTCAAACTGGATCGCCGCAGCGGCGAGTGTTCGCTGTCCGATGCCAGTGGCGTAATGCTCATTTCAGCCATCGGCCCGCATGTGGGCCGCGTTCTCACCATCAACGACCTTGGCAAACAGCGGGAAGGCGAAGCGACGCATTGGCGGGGCGAACTTCTGCGCGAAGTAACCGGGCTGAAGACTGCCGCGCAAAAAACTGCTGACGGCGTGCTGGTGACCGTGAGCGGAAGCTATCCCCGGCCCGGATTTCCCATCGAGGCCGTCGAGGGCGAGTATCGGCTGCTCTTCAAGCATTCTGGCGCGGCGGAAGTGAGTTACAAATATGCTCCTGTCCGGTCCACGGCATCTTTCGTCGAAGGCGGACTGGCATTCGCCGTGCCGGCGGCGCAGTCGGAATTCCGGTGGCTGGGTCAGGGGCCATACGCGGGCTATCCGGGTAAGAATCGGCTCAACGAATTTGGACTGTTCCACCTGAACCGGGAGGACCAGTATTTTCCCGGGAACCGCCGGGAGGTTGAACTTGCATTCCTGGCCAATCCGTCGGGCGCAGGAGCTCTCCTCGCCGGCACAAACATGACCGTGACGGTGGATTATCAGGCAGACGCGACGATGTTCTCGCATGTCGGTTTGCTTCCGGGTCAATCCAGCGATAGCAACGGTAAAGGCGATAACGTGGAAAACAAATCGGAGGTGAACGCCGCGTCGGTCAAGAACATCTCGGGCAGATTCACTCTGCTGCCTCTCGGTGCGGAATGGCCCGCAGCCCTGACCAACTGGTTTGGCTTGCCGGGCGACCGTGTCGAAATAAACCAGCGTTATTTACACAGTTATGACCAGTAATCATCCTCCCTTATGCTCTGCCTGAAAACGGATGCCGTGTCCGGTAAAAAAGATTCTCAAATCAACTGCGGAATCGAATGAAGATGAAACGAACAACTATGAAAAACAGATTCGCACTCCTCGCCGCCTTGTTGCTTGCACTGTTGACGACGTTGCATGCCGCTGATATCGAGCAACCTTGGATGAAACCCGACGCAGGTGCTATTCAGAATTGGCAGGATATGCGCTTCGGCATGTTTATTCATTGGGGCCCGTCAGCTTGATTCATCGCGAAATTGGTTGGTGTGAGCGGCGGAATGGAAATGGAGGAAACCTGGCGGTTTGAAATTCCTTCTTCTTCCGGTTTGTTTTCTTCCGAATCTTCCCTTAAAAATATTCTTCCTTCTTTGCTTCTTCTTCGCCTTGCAAGCTTTCAAGAAATCTGGCAGTTCAATCACGGCAATGAAAAACACTCGTCATTGCAAGGCCTGCGGCAGATCCTTCGACGTGGACTGCCGCAATGGGCGACACCATTCTCACTGTTCTCAGGCCGCCTGTCAGAGAGCACGCCGGGCCTCGGCCCAAGCGCGGCGCCGAGCCAGCGCCAAAGCCACCGGGACCAAACCTGTAGCGCCCAGTCGGCTTCAACCCGCCCTGAAGCCGACTGAAGCCGACATGCTTGCGGAACATCCAATGTTTATCGGCCTGATCGCAATGCTGACCGGATCATCTGACCTCCAAGAGATTCAAATCATCTCTCGCCGCCTGTACCGCCATGGTCGCGACATTCTCGGCATTACCTCGGAAAATCGTAAAAATACGACTGCACGGGAATTTCAAACCGCCGCATGACGGGATTTTCACGCCGCCGGCCACAGTTGGTCGCGCGGCGCGCAGACGCCGATCGAGGAATACGACAATCTCTACAAGAAGTTCAATCCGGTGAAGTTCAACGCCGACGAATGGGCCAGCATCGCCAAAGCCGCCGGCATGAAATATGTAGTCTTTTTTGACCCCTTTTTCGAAATAGCGCATCAACCGTCAACCTGACGGCCCCGTTAACCCGACTTCGCGGATTCGGGCAGTGAAAAGTTGTAAGTACTTGCAAATCAACGGACACATTTTCTAGGTCTTCACTACAGAACCCTGGTCGCCGGGCGGCTTTGGAGCGGTGATTTTGGGCGGCGGTTGGGCCGGCAGTTCCAACTTCAACTCTTGCAGCAAGAGTTGAACATCCGGTTCGGGCTGCGTGTAACGGCTCAAGATCACGGTGCGGTCGTCGGTAGTTGGCAGATGCACATCGAGCATTTGGATGGTGGCGAACTGCTCCAGCACGGCACGCGACGTCAGGCCAGGGGCCAACGCGCGCAAGCGGCGCCGCAACGTGACGTGCAGACAGTAAGCCAGGAAGGAGATGAAGATGTGGGCTTCGATCCGGTGCTCCAGTTGGTGGTGGATCGGGCGCAGCGCCAAATCGTCTTTGAGGTTTTTGAAGGCCGCTTCCACCTCCGTCAACTGGATGTAAAATTGCCACAGCTCTTCGGCCGTCCGTCCGCCGGTAATGTTGGTGCGTAACAGATAGCGGCCTTCGCGTTTGCGCGCCTGGCGCAGTTTGTCTTTGCGCAGGGTGAAGGTCAGGGCGGCCTTGCCGGGCGATACGGCCGTGGCCACCAAGCGCGCCCCCGCTGGATAATCGTGCAAGGCCGCGCCCAGTTTTTTGAGCAACTCGTCGCGCTGGAGTTTCATCGGCTGGAGCTTTTTGAGCCGCTCCCAAAGTCCTTTCAATTGCCGCCGGCGCATGGCTCGTTCCTTGCTCACCCGGTCTTTGCTTTCGGCCAGCACATATAACTCCGGACCTTCCGCCAAGAGCTTGACCGACACGCCTTCGCGGATTACCGGGATCGAGATCGACTCGGTCACCGCCCGCCTGGCCAAACAGCTTTACCCTGACGCCGACAAGCCAAAGGCCGGACGCGCCAAACCCGCGCTGAAGCCAGAGCACCCGATCCGTACCAATATGCACCATAGAGGATATGCGGACCAAAGACGACTGGGCGACTTCCCAACGGGTTTTCATCCTCAGTGGTGTCCCAAGCGGGATGGGGGGTTCCATCCAGAACAAAGAAGAACGCACCGGGAGTGCGTAATTCACTGGAATTAAGGCACTTATGCGGTTGCGGGTGACGGAATGAGGTGAACTTGCGTCGCTTACTGGACCCCTGCGGTATCATTCTGGCGCTCATCGTTTGAGGAGGTCCGCCATGCGAAGGCTAAACTTGTCGGATGAGCCTTTAGCTCGAGAGCCTGCCGGTTGGCGGGAACCGAGCCAATCCGGCCCTGATTGGCTGGCGGATTGGCCGAAATTTGACACCCGTCTTAGGCTACCTGACGGGTGACCCCCTCCGTTCGGCCGACCGCCTGGCTCTCTCTGGGTTTTGGGCATCCCCCCTTTTGTGGGGGTTGCCTTCGGAATCGTGAGGTGCATATACTGGCCCCCATGATGCAAACCCTGCCATGGTTTACAGCAGTGGCAAAGAGCCCTTCCGACTCCGGCTACTCGCAAACGATCAATGGCTTTTCGGTCACCGGCGCCGCCGCGGCAGCGTTTGTCAACAACAGCGCCGGCACGCCGGCCACTCTCACCGTCTCCGGCAGCACGCCCGGCGCGTTCAGCGGTGTGATCGAGAACACCGGCGGCAGCACATTAGCCCTGACGCAGACCGGCACGGGCACGCTCACCCTCTCCGGCGCGAACACCTACAGCGGCAACACGACCGTCAGTGCCGGCACGCTGGCTTTAAGCGGTTCGGGTGCGATTGCCAGCTCACCGACGATCACCGTGGCCAGTGGCGCAACCTTTGACGTGTCCGGCCTGACCACGGCTCTGTCTCTGGGCAGCGGCCAGACCTTGTCGGCCAGCGCCACGGGCGCGAACACCACGGGAACGCTTACGACGGGCGCCAGCAAGGGACTGACGCTGTCGGCGGGCGGGTTGACCTTCACCGCCTACGGTGGCGGCGCCACCCCGCCGTTGACGGTGGCTGCCGGCACCGGTTCGCTGGCCTTGAACGGCGCGCCCGTGACGGTGACGACCTCCTCACAATTGGCGGCGGGCGCTTACAAGCTCATCGCCAACAGCAGCTCGGGGGGCGTGACGGGCACGCCCGGCACGCTGACGGTGAATGGCAGCGGCGTGCTCAGCGGGGTCGCGCCCACGTTGCAGGTGGTGTCCGGCGAATTGTGGTTGTATGTGCCCGGCATCAGCGTCGCTGGATCGCTTTCCGCCCTGACCACCACCTACGGCACGGCTTCAGGATCTCAGAATGTCACGGTTTCCGGCGCCGGTCTTACCGGGAATATTACCGCCGCCGCTCCAGCAGGTTTTCAAGTTTCCAATGATAACTCCACTTGGGGGAGCACCGCCACATTCACACCAAGTGGCGGATCCGCCAGTGGAACCTTGTATGTGCGCCTGGCCGCCACAGCTGCAGTCTTGGGTTCCTATAATTCACAAAACATCGCTCTGACCAGCACCGGCGCCGCCACGGTCAACGTCGCCACAACGTCGAGTGGAAATGCGGTCAACAGCGCGGTGCTGACCTACACGGCCAATGCCACCAGCATGACTTACGGCGGCACGGTGCCCGGCTTGAGCGGCAACGTTTCGGGCTTCGTGAACAGCGACACCCAGGCCGGCGCCACCACTGGCACGCTGGCCTTCACGACCGCGGCCACCGCCAGCAGTCCGGCGGGCAGCTACGCCATCAATGGCAGCGGCTTGACGGCGGCGAATTACACGTTTGTCCAGGCCGGGGCCAACGCCACCGCCTTGACCATCGCCCAGGCGGCGCCGAGCCTGACGCTGACTTCCCCGGAAAATCCGTCCGGATACAGGGACAGCACCTCCTTCACCGCCTCGCTCCCGGCTGACGCCACGGGCAGCGTGGTGTTCTCTTCCACCAACGGCCCCATCAGCACGAATGGCGTGAACGCGGGCGTGGCAACGAGCCTGGCCATCACGAATCTGCCGCGCGGGACGAATGTGATCACGGTGGCCTATCTGGGCGATGGCAATTATCTGGGCAGCACCAACAACACGCTGCTTCAGGTGGTGACCAACCATCCGCCGGTGGCCGGCGCGCTGACGCTGACCTACACGGCGGGATTGCCGGCGGAGATTGCGCTGTCGGACCTTGCCACCAACTGGAGCGACGTGGATGGCGACACCGTGGAATTGACTGCCATCAACTTCACGACGACCAACGGCGTGGCTTTGTTCCCAACCAACCTCACCACCAACTTGGACGGCTCTTACGTCATCACCAACATCGCTTATCTTGGCTATGACAACGCCGCGAACATGAACGATCAGTTTTCTTACAGCATCAGCGATGGCCAAGGCGGGACAAACACCGGCTATGTGAATTTGGTGGTGGTCTTGAGCGTGACTGGCACCAACTCGATTGTCGGCATCGGGACTGGCAACCCAACCGCCCTGACGGCCTACGGCATTCCCGGCTACAGTTACATTACGGAACGGGCGACCAATCTGGCGCCTGCGATCTGGGTGGACATTGCCACCAATACCGCGGCGACCAACGGGGTGATCAACGTTTTCGACACGTTTTGGGACTTGGGCAGCAACCAGCCTGCGGCGGCCTTTTACCAGTTGAAATGGCAGCAGCCGTAAGACCAACGTGATGCGGGATGCATGAAGTCAGAGAAAGCGAAATGTTCCACGGATCGCAGCTGTGAAACGACGAGGCGAGAAGCGCTAAAACTGATGGGCGCGGGCGCGGCGGCGCTCTTTGCCGGGCGATTGCCGGTCATGGCGCGGCCGTTCACGCGAGCCGGCTTCGAGAAACTCGTGCCCGCCGACAAGCAGCTCCACCCCGACTGGGTGAAATCGCTCTTTGCGCGCGGCGAACGCACGGTCTATCGAGGCGCGGAGCTGGAGAAGATTGGAATGCCCAATGGAGCGTCAGCCAACCAAGGGCTGGGGCATGTTGGCTAAAACAACATGCCCCCAACGCCAAAACCTGCTACGCTGCCGGGACAGGTTTCTTCGGCTGCGCCACTTCGTATTCCTCCAACGCCGGTATCGTCATCTGGGCACCTTTCGCATAGCTGCGATGCACGGCGGCGGAATTGTGACCCAGCGCCTGCATGGCGTACCTCTCCGGATAGCCCGCCGCCTTGGCGCGCTCTGCCCACGCATAGCGATAGCTGTGCAGGCTCACGCCGACGATCCCCAAGCCCTTGCAGCGCTGGTGGAATTCAGTGGCCCGATCCCCCGCCCGCACCGTGCTCAAGTACGGGAACAGCGGCCCCTCGCTGGGCAAATCTTTGAGCAGACTCAACGCTTCCTGCCCCAATCGAATGACCACCGGCACCCCGGTCTTCCGGCGCCGGAAGCTTAAGGTGCTGTTCTCCCAGTCCACGTCTTCGGCCAGCAATTGCGCGAGGTCCCCCTGGCTGCCGCCGATAAACCAGCAGAACTGGTAATAGGCCTTGCGCTCCGGATTTTTCTCCCGCGCGAGAATCGCCTGATGCTCTTCAAACGTGATGGCGCGTTTTTCCTTGAAGCGCACCTCCGGCCACTGCCGCTTGGGAACCACCGGCCACGGCAACCAGTTCATGTCCAAGCAGAAGTTGTGGAGCTTGCGCAGGTGAACATTGGTCGAGACCGTGCCGCGCGCCAGCACATTCAGCAGGTACTCGGCCTGCGTCTCGATCAAGGGCGTTTTCCGGATGGGATCAAACGCCTTGTCCTTGATGCCCGTCAGCCAGCGGGCTTGCGTGGAACCCTGTTTGGTTTTGACGATCTCCTCCATGGCGTGCTGCCAAGTCCGGCTGACCACCAGCGGGTCGCTGGCCATCAGGTACGCCCGCGCAATTTGCAGGTTGATGGCGGGTTGTTCGTGGGCCTCGTTCTGGGCATGGAAGATGCGCACGGCGGCTTCCTTGTCGCGCGTCTTCAGGCTCTTTTGTTGGCCGGTCACCCGGTTTTCAATGAAGTAAATTCCGCTGGCTTTGCGGAACATTCGGTAACGCAGTTTCATTTCGATGCTCATGGTTGATGAGGATACCGAAAGCCTTGGAGACTGCGTTAGCAGCTAGTGCGGTGCAAGTGAGAGGATTGTGATCGCCAAGTGAAAGAATAGTAAAAACACTGGAGCTTTCACTGGAGGTCAACGCACCGCACATGGCTAACTCATTGCCGCACAAGCGGTTCTGAATGGAGGCGGAGGTCGGAATCGAACGTGGAACCCAAACCGTTCCGACTGTAACTCACTCGATTACAGGGCAATACTACGCCTGTCTTTATTTGGCTTCAAGCCCTTTTTGCGACTGCTCGTTCATTGCTCCCCCATTGCTCCTTCACTGCGCATTCATCGCTCGTCAGGTGAAGATTTAGGTGAAGATTTGAAACCATGATGCAGCAGTTCGTGGAGGTCCGAGAGTGGTCAGCAACCTCGCGCTGGGCAAAACCGGGATTGTTCCAGTATGACCGTCGCAAACACCATAGGTTGCGTCAACTTCATAAAACATCACCGGTTTAACTCCGGCACCTCCATGATTCGCACGTCAGCCACGGCGTCGGCGGCGGGCAGATTGTCGCCGGCCTAAAGTTTCTGCGAGGTCCAGCGCTCCGCCGGGGCGCTCCAGAATTCATCCGTCGTCGGCACTCCCGGCGGCAGCAGTCCCGCGCTGCACAAATACAAACTGCCGGTGGAAATGTACTTCGTGTCGAAGGGAGCCTCGCCGGGATTGTCGTGAACCATGTTCAGGTTGTAGCTCAGCGCGGCCACCTGGTTGGAATCGGTGATCGCAGCGGCGTGCAATCCTGCAAGTGGCGCCAGAAACTGGGCGCAGAGAACCGAAGCGACAATGGTAAATGAACGCAATTTCATGGTGTAAAGCGAATGATCAATCGCCCTTTCCGCCCGGCAAACGGCTATCGGAACGGGCGGCCGAATTGCTGTCAAAATAATCTGCCAAAGAATAGACGCGTTCGTTCAACGGCTTCATGGCGCCGACCAGCGGCGTGTAAGGCTCGTATCGGTTGTTCAGGATACCCTTGTTGGAATCGTTATTGGATGGATCAACGCTCTTGTCGGCCGGATCATTGTCTATGTATTTGAACCACTGCCAGCCGACGCAGACTTTCGATTCGATCAAGCCCAGCGTGAAGTTTTGGTAAAACAAACCGCGTTCGCGCTGCGTTTTGACGAGCCAGCCGGCGCCGCTGGTGTTGCCCAGGCCGCTGTCACCGGCCTTGGCATACCATTCGGTGATGAGAATGGGCTTATGCGCTTCGCGTTCCCACATGGCCAGCCGTGCGGCATTCGGCGTCCACACGTTGTAATAATTCACCGAGATTACGTCCACGAACGGCCCGGCGGCCCGGAAAATTTCCGGGCGCGCCAGCGCCTTGCCGTGCAGCCGGCAGCCGAGATACAAATGATTCGGGTCATACTTCTTGATGGCCGTTGAAACAATCCGGAAATAGCGCGCGGCCACAAACTCCAGAAAATCCTGGTGATCTTCGGCGGTGACCTGGTGAGCGTCCACGTCCGCACCGTGACGAGCTTGCAGCCACGCCGCCGCCGCGCGCCGGCCCGGATCGGATTCCGGCAAAGCGAGATAATTGGTCAGCAGGCCTGGTTTGAACGGCAGTTCGTTGTCCGAAAAATGGCCGAGCAAATGCGGATCATCTTTGCCGGCGGCAAGCTGCTGCGCGTGGCCATCGCAAAAAGTTTCAAACTCCGGGTCAAAAACAAAAATGCAGTCGTTCGGATAGCCCGTGTGCCCCGGCTGCTGAAATGTGCCGCCGCGCTGCTTGCCGTAGGTGGACATGAAATTCCAAATGCGGGTGCAGGCCAGCGGCTGCGCTGCGGATTCCAGCGTGTCCACGTCCGACCATGCGCCGAAGCCGTTGAAGCCGAGGTCGCGAAGCTGGCTCGTGGTCTGCGCTGCCCAGTTCGTCAGCGTGCCAAACTTGGCCGTGAACGCCGCTTGGGCTCCCGGCGAGCCCAACGGTGACGTGCTCACCACGGCCTTGTTCAAAAACAAGCCGCCTTCGGGATCCACCAGCCACCAGCGGCTGCCGATTTTGGCCGCGTAAAAAAATCCGGTCGCTTTGACTTTCCGCGCGGCGAGTCCGCCGTAACTGGTGAACTGCGAATCCAGTTTTTCGGACGCGGCGGCGGGCAAATCCGCCAGCGTGCGCGTGGCAAAGTCATGCCATGGTTGACCGGGCTTGGCGGCCGCCGCCACCGTGTGCGGCGGTGATTGAGCCAGCGCTTTGGTTGCCAGGTACAAGCCCGCGAGAAAAAGCACACAAGCTAGTTTGCTGTTTTTCTGCAATTTTGTTTGCTTCCAATATGACATATTCAAAAAAATTCAAGGCTATTCGCCAGGCGCGGAACTTCGGTTTTACGGTTGATTCCATGGCCTGTTAAAACGCACTCCCATCTGCCCGGAAAAACTCCGGGCGGCGCATAGTCCGCCCGGATATCAGCAACGCCCCAGCGTGACCGGAGGTCACGGATAGACCAGCCGATAAAACTCCGCTGGCATGGTGGCATCAATTGGAACAGTGCTCTGATTGGTTCCAGTTGATCCCGGGACCGTCATCCAGTCATTGGTGTTCGAGCTGATGCCCGACGCCAGATGGTTGGTCTGCACCAACAAACGCCAGCCGGTGTGGTCTGCAGGCCAGCTCAGGAGGAGATTGCCGCCGCTGGCCAAGACGGTGATGTTGGTCGGAGTAGTATTTACCGGCACGGATATTACGGCGATTGAGCCATCAATGGCCAGCCGGTTGGTCCAGCCGTAACCTACCGGGAGGGCAGGCAAGGTGAGGCTGGCGAAGGAGCCGGTGACCGGCATGCTGAACAAAGTGAAACTGTCATCCAAGACCAGTGTCGTTCCAATGTTCGTTACGACCAAGGCGCCAGCGGCGGCGATTGCGGCAGGGACTGAGATTACGTCGTTGGGCGGCGACAACGATCGCTTCAGCTTCAAGAGGTTGGTGGATCCGGCATTTAGCGTGATTCCATTGTTAAAGGTCAGTGTCCCAAGGCTGGTTTTATTCGCGCCTGGGGCCAGCGTGCCGTTGTTAGTCGTCGCGTTGTTGACCACTCCATTACCCGCCAGAGTCCCGCTGCTGCCGATGACCAGGCTCGGGCTGTTGGCAATGTAACCAGACGTGCCCAGAACCAGGGTGCCATTGCTCACCACCGTGCTGCCCGTGTAAGAGACGGAGGCATTCACGGTGAGCGAGCCCGGCCCCGTCTTGGTCAGGCCGCCCGCACCGGTCAGATCGGCATTGAGGATTACCGGCTCGGTCGCGTTGAGGGGAAATTGATGGCCGCCATTATCTACGTTGCCGTTGAGAATCAGGCTGCCAGTCGGCAGGCTGTTTGTGTCACCCCAAACCCAGGTCTGGTTTGCGCCCAGGGCAAAAGCATTGTTGTTCGTGAAGCTCCGCGTCAGATTGGTGCCGACCAGGCCGGCAGCACCAAGCGTGATGGTATGACCGCCGCCAACGTCCGTCACTGCGTAGCTGAAGAGAGAAGTCCAGCCAGACACCAGGATCCCATACCAACTGGCATCGCTGCCCACGTCCGTCTGGCTTAAGCTGGTTGTCGAACCCACCGAGTTGTTGTCAAACATTGCCGTGTCATTGGTTCCTGGCACCACACCGCCCGTCCAACTGCCCCCTTGATCCAGCGTGGTGCTGGAGGTGACCCTCGCCTTTTCGACGAGGCGCGAGGTCATGTCAAAGTTGCTGCTGACGGCCTGGATCAAACCGCCACCAGTCGCCGTCAAGCTCAAGCCGTGGACCGGGGCGCCGACGACGGACAGGTCATTGAAGGTTGCGCCGCCGCCGCCGCCAGTGCTTTGGGGATTGCTGCCGGTAAGCACGGATGAACCGCCGTTGTTGAGCGTGAGCGTGATCGCCGTGCCGCTTTGCGGCACCAGATTGCCGTATTGATCCTCCACTTGAACCACGACGGTGGACATGGGATAGTTGAAATTTCCGTTGACCGGCTGGGTGGTGAAGGCGAGCTGGTTCGCCCCGGCGACGTTGACGGTTTCCTGCTGCGTGGCAGGCGTGACGCCGCCCGTGGTCGAGGCGGTCAACGTGGGCGTGGCCGGCGCAAGGGTATCCTTGTATTTGAAGCTTGCGCTGTTGTTCCCGGCAACGATGGTGACGGTGGTGACGGTCGTCGTGTCGCCGGTATCACGGAAAAGGCCGGCTCCTGACGTGCTGCTCAAATTGATGGTAAGATTGGTGGAGTAAGTCTTGGGTGTGCCGCCGGAATTCTGCAATTGCACCGTGATGGTGCCGGACGCGACCCCTGCGGTCAGGGTCTGGGCGGAAGTGGTGATCGCCAGCTTGTCTGCCCCCGGAGCATAATTGCCCAGCGTAAAATTGCCGAAGGTGGTAAGGCCCGTGGCGGTGTAATTGGGCGAGACAAAAGTGGTGCTGTAACTGGTGTCGGGCGAGCCTTGTTGCAGCAGCACCGCAGTATTGGCGGGGGCGTAACCCGTGCCGTCCAACGTAAGATTGTAAGCCAGGACGCTGCCACCGGTCTGGCTGATAGTCCAATATCGGCTTGCGAACTGTGCAGTGCTGGCCGGCAACGTGCCAGCCATCGCGGATTCGACCTGGGCAATGGTCACCGTGCTGGGATTGTCGAGCGCGGTGTAGTTCAGCGTCACTGAACGCGCGTTGCCACCCATGCCAATGGGAAAGGTCTTTGAACCGGCGCCCGAATAGACCATCGCCAGCGGTCCGCTCACATAGGAACCACCCGTGGCGGTCACCGCAGCGTTGGTTGGCGTCGCGCCGCTGCTGGTCGTCAGCACGCCCCCTGCCAGCGCCAGCGTGCCATTCACCATGGTCGGGGTGCTCAAGGTAACGCCCGCGGCGTTGGTAATCGTCAGATTGTTGACCGTCGCCGGCAAGCCGGCGGTGACTTGGGCGGCAGTGCCGTTGAAAGTGTAGTTGGCGCCGGGATCAAAAGTGGATGTGCCGAGCATGTTGATCGTGCCCAAGGTGCCGTTGATGATGCCGTTGGGGTTGGCGGTCACCAGCAGCGCTCCCGCGTTTTGCTTGAAGCTACAGGTGGCGTTTCCATTACCGCTGATGACCTGAGGGCCGGCAATCAGCGTGCCGTTGTTGTTCAGGGCCAACGTGCCTGCGCTCTTGAATATCAAAGCGTTGGTAATGCCGGTGAGGTCCAAGGTCACGCCGGCATTTACGTTCACACCCGCTTTCACGCCTGATATGTCTCCTGATCCCACCCAGAAACCGTTTGCGGTGAAAGTAATCGCATCGGAGGGAGTGGTGCTGGCGGTGGTAATGGTTGCGTGATTTGTGAAGCTCCCGGCAAAACTAAGTGTGCGGGCAGAGGTGTTATTGCCAATTTTCAAAGTGCCATTGTTCAACATCCAGCCCACCGTGGCAGAAGCCCCCAATGTAAAGGTCCCGCCGGCATCTATCGTGACGGAATCCACGCTTAAACCTGCAGTGTCGTTGGTCACAATGTTGCCGTTCTGGATTCTCACCGAGTCGCCGACACCTGGCGTCCCGTTCGGATTCCAGCTTGTCGTCACCGACCAGTTGCCGGTGTTCGCGCTCACATAGGCGGTCGCGCGGGCGGAGGACACGAATGCCAGGCTGAATAATAGCAAGGCGAGGAAGATGCTGGTCGCACGCAGGATGGTCCCGGTTTGGGGACGGTGGTGGTTGATGTCGAGTTGTTGTTTGGCTTTCATGGGAATATTTATTTGTTGTTTTTGGTGGTGGAAAGTTGAAAACAATTTCGCTTCATAGCTGTCCATTGGCGGGAACGGTTTTGCTGCCCGCATGGCCGTCAAAATACACGTGAACACGGACTTTGCCATGCGCCGGGTCTTTCGGAATGTTGGCCTGCCATGACGGCGCCTGGCTGGCGTCGGCGGCAAACCCGAGCCGGTCCAGATCCACCATGGCCCAGATTTCGCTGAGCGAATTCATGCCGCTCAAAGTACTCAGCTTCACCGACGGGCAGGTTTCGGCGGAACCCGTGTATAATCCGAACGGATAAATCGTGACCTTGGTAGCATTGGTGTCGGCAAACCGCGGACTATACATGCCGTAAAATTCGCGATGCCACGTATCCACCGTGGTCGGCGTGAACGCCGCGAGCGCCCCCGGGCAAATCATGTTGTTGATCAGATTGGTTGCCGTGGAAGGATCGGCCACGCCCATGTAACTATGGATGTAGTAAGGTAATGTTCCGGCAAGATCGCTCAACGAAGTATTGTAGCCGCCATACTGTCCAAAGTTTAGTCCCCAAGTTGCCGCGCCGGGCGGCAGCCGGTCATTCGAGTCGCCATCATACATCGCCAGCGCCAGGCCCAGTTGTTTGAGATTATTCACACACGAGGCTTGCTGGGCCTTTTGTTTGGCTTTGGACAGCGCCGGCAACAGCATCGCGGCCAGGATGGCGATGATGGCGATGACCACCAACAGTTCAATCAAGGTGAAGGCGTTGAAAGGGCGTGGTGCCTTTTCAGACGGACTCGCGGTCTTCTTAAAGGTGAATTTCATGTCCGCATCTTCGCAGCTTTCGCGAAGCCCCGCTACGGAACATTCGTACTGTATGCCGCCCTTCCGGCCCAAGCCTATTTCTGGCCCAGAAATTTGATAATGGCTTCCGACCGCGATTGGACATGCAGTTTCTCATACACTAGATGCACGTGGCCGCGCACCGTGTGCAGGCTGATGTGCAACTGATCGGCGATTTCCTTGTAGAGAAACCCTTTGGCCAACAGTGAGAGAATTTCGTTTTCGCGGAGGGTCAACTGCTCGAATTCCGGCGCGGATTTCTTGATTTCCTGAAAATGACTGACCACCTTGCGCGCAATCTGCATGGACATTGGCGAACCGCCGGCGTGAACCTGCTCAATGGCTTGAATGATTTCATCCGGCTCGGTGTTCTTCATCAGGTAGCCGCTGGCCCCGGCGCGCAGCGATTCAAAAATCAATTCGCTGTTTTCATAGGCCGTCAGCATGAGAATCTGGGTTTTGGGCAGGAGCGATTTCAACTGGGTCGTGCATTGCACGCCGCTCATGCCTGGCAGATTGATGTCCATCAACACCACGTCCGGTGCGACGGCGGGCAAACTGCGCAAGGCCTCTTCGCCGTTGGAAAAGGCGCTGGCGCACTTCAGGCCCGGCGCGCGTTTGAGCAGTTCAATCAGGCTCTCCCTCGTGCCGCGCACGTCCTCGACGATGGCAACGGAAATAGGTGGCTTTTTCATTTCAATAAGGGTATGGCTCGGCAGCGTGGCAGAATTGCCGCGTCAAGGCAACCTCAGTTCCACCCTCACTTTGGTTCCCTGTTCCGGTTCGCTCTCGATGAGACAGTTGCCGCCGAGATCCGACGCCCGTTGTTTCATGTTGCGCAAGCCATCCGACAGGGCGTCCGTTTTCAGCGCGGTGAACCCACGTCCGTTGTCCACGATACTCAAAATGAGTAGATTGTCCGTCATTTCCGCCCGCAAAACGACTTCGCTCGCGCCGGCGTGCTTCACCGTGTTGTTAAGCGCTTCTTTGACCATCATGAACAACCCGTGGCGGAGGTCCGACGGCAATTCGCGGGCGGGGACTTTTTCCGGGAAATCAATGCGGCAGCGGATGTCCGCCGTGCGCAGAAAATCCACGGCGTATTGGCCCGCGTAGTCCAGCAACTGGCCCAGAGTGTCGTTGCGCGGGTTGACGGCCCAGACGATTTCATCCACCGAGCGTATCCCCTGCCGCGCGATGGCCGCGATTTTTTCGACGTGCGTGCGGGCCTTTTCCGGCTCGGCCAAGTCGTGCTGGGTGAACTTTCCCAAGAGCGAGATCTGGGTGAGGTTGGCCCCGAGTTCGTCATGGATGTCCCGGGCGATCCGTGCCCGCTCCTTTTGCAACACGGCTTCCTGCTCCAGTTTTTTCAACCGCAACCGGTATTTGCGGTGCGAATAATAGAGTGCCGAGAGCGCCACACCGCCCAGCAGCGCGGACAGAACGGTGGCGCGGAACCACCAGGTTTGCCAGACGAATGGCTCGACCCTAAACGGCAGCGTCGCGCCCGTCTCGTTCCAGATGCCCGCATTATTGCATGCGATGACGCGGAATTTATAATCGCCCGCCGGCAGACGCGTATAGCTCACACTGCGCTGCGGTCGCGGCACATTGATCCAGTTTTCGTCCCAGCCCTCGAGCTGGCAGCGGAAGCCGACGTTCTCCGGCGCGGCAAAACTCAAGGCGGTGAATTCAATGTCAACCCTCCGATGACGGGGCGGAATGGCCGCCGCGCCGCCGTTTAAACCGGAAATCGGCGTGCCATCCACCAGCACGCGCTCAATGGCCACCGGCGGCACCAGATGGTTGGGTTGGGTCTGATTGGGATTGATGACCACCAGTCCGCTCCGGGTGGGGAACCAGATCTGTCCATCGCGACTGCGCGTGAACCCCGGACAATAACCGAAGTTTCCCTGCAAGCTCGGCAGCGATTCTTCGCGCCCGAACAGCACGGAACGCACCGTGTCCAGTTTGCCTGCCAGGGCACTCTCCAGTTCGCCCTGTCGCACCTGAAATATCCCATGGTTCGAGCAAAACCAGAAACCGCCGCCGTCGTCGAGCGTCATCGAGCAAATGTAAGCATCATGCAGGCCGCGTTCCGTCGAGATGCTCGAAAATTTTCCGTCGCGAATGCGGCCCAGGCCCGCCCCTGCGTAGCCGATCCATAAATCGCCATCCGGAGCGGCGTAAAGGCAGCGGATGGGTTTGGGCCGCGGCAAGGTCGTCGCCGTGGCGTCAACCAACTTGTTGCCGTCCACGCGCAAAAGGTGGCCGGTCTGCGTGCCCAGCCAGACCGTCCCGGACTTGTCCTGCGCCATGGCACGCACCGTGCGCGTTGTCGACGGACGGAGATAGGTTTGAATTTTTCCGTCTTGCAACCGCTGCACCGTGCCGGGCGAATCGGTTGCAATCCACAAACCGCCGCCGCTGTCGGTGAGCAAGGCCCGCACCGTTGCACCGGCCAGACCGTTGGTTCGGGCGAAAACCGTGACCTGGCCATTCGCCCAATGGCTCAGACCATCGTGCGAGGTGCCAACCCAGACGCCGCCCCGGCCATCGCTGGTCACGCACGTTGCGCCTGTGCCGGCCCAATTGTCGGCGGCGGAAACAGTTTGCCAGCGATTGGCTTCCTGTTTTGCCAGCGTGCCATTTTGGGCCACCGCCCAGAGGTTTCCATTCGTATCTTCGCAAACCGACCGCACGCTCGCAAATGGCAGGCCGTTTTCGGTGTTGAGTAACTCCAGCACCCGGGGCCGGAGCCGGTTTAAACCGCCGCCGCCGGTGCCGGCCCAGAGATTGGCCTCGCGATCCTCCGCGAGGCACAACACGTCGGGGTACGAAACTGGCACGGACAAGACATTTGTCCCTTGCACCCGGAACAAGCCGCCTGCCAGCGTGCCGAGCCAGACGACCCCGGAATGGTCTTCGTAAACTGCCGAGGGCCTCATGCCCGCCGCCGAAGAATTGAGCGTGAGGATTCTTTCGAGCTTACCGCTTTCGCCAAGTTTCAACAAATCCATGCCGGCGAATATCCAAAGCCCGCCGGGTCGCGCCGCCGCCATGCGCGCCGGGGCGTCCGGCAAATCCGCCGCATGGGAAATTTTTCCGTCGTGCCAAACGCTTAATTGTCCGGCCCTGGCAAACCAGACTTGCCCCTGCAAATCGCCGGCCACCTCGCAGGAGCCGGTGCCGGCAAGGCCGTCTCCCGAGGTGAAGCGCTTGACGGTCCCGTTCGCGATGCGGCAAGCGGAACCATCCGCATATCCCACCCATACTGAACCGTCATGGTCCTGTGCCAGCGAAGACGGGCGGAAATTCGGCAGGCCATCTCTGGCGGTGAAAACATTGGTGCGCGCGGCGGCCAGCGAAAAGACGAGGGGGCCGTCCACTGCGACCCAGACCGTGCCGTCATTTTCCACCATCATGGCGCGAATATGTTGCGGGCGTGTCCGCTGCGAGGGCGTGGAAAGTTCAACTTCCCGAAAGCGCACTCCGTCGAACCGCGTCAGTCCGCCGTCCGTCGCCACCCAGAGATAACCCTGGCGGTCCTGCGCAACGCCGGTGACGTCGTTGTCCAGCAAGCCGTCATCCGTCAACCACGGGCGCACGAACCAGGACGACGTCCCCGCCGCCGAAGCCAGGAGGGGAATCAGCGACAACCACCGCAAGCCCGCTCGAATACGGTTGAAAACGCGCCACCACCGGAGAATGGACATGCCCGAAGTCTAAATTGCACAGCCCACCTCAAACAAGTTTCAATTCCGCGCAAATAAAGCCTGAACCTGGCGAGGGGTTGACCGGTTCTCCTGTTTATCAAAGACTGCGGTTTGACAATTCAAATTAAGAGGCCGCAGACTGCGTCGCCATCTGCGCTGCGGATGTGTGGCGGCAATAATGTTTGGACCGAAATGGCACCACGAATGGACATTCGCTTGCCCAAATGCTTAGACATTCAAACACAATGGCAGTTTCGATTTCTTTGGTGCGGCACGTGGCCGCATCAGCAAAGGATTCGGGGAGTTCGCCATTTGGATTCATACTTAAAATATCAGCCAGCCGATGCATTCAGTCAAATCTGCACGGGTTGAAATGGAGCCAGTATTTACTGCGTCGCAGTCGGCAACTAAAGATTTTCTGTGAGAAATTTGAGCACCACCGGACGCAAGTCCCGCTGCGGCGGCTCCAAATCGAACGTATGAACCGCGCCGGGAATGATTTCCAAACGATGTTTCACTCTGGCGCGTGTCAGAACCTCGTCAAATAATTGCGATTGTAGAAGGTTCACGGTCGTATCTGCCGTGCCGTGACAGATCAGCACCGGGACCGAATTGCTGCGCACATAAGTCACCGGCGACGCGCCATGGTAAACCTCCGGCGCTTCCGCAAAAGTCTTCCCGAGCATCGTCGCGTCGTGGTAGGAGCCAATGTCAGCGACGCCGTAAAAATCCACGCAGCATTTCACGCGGCACGAAACTTCGCCGAACGGTTCGGCGGGGTCGAGTCCATCAGCCGGTGTTGTGAGCGCGACCATCGCGGCAAGATGTCCGCCCGCGGACCCTCCGGCCACGCCAATACGGTCGGGATCAATGCCGAGCCGATCACCATTTTTGCGCAGCCAGCGCACAGCGGTTTTGCAATCCCACAAATTGGTCGGCCACACGGCCTGTTTTCTGTCCGCAAGCAGATAGTCAATGCTCATGGCCACGCAGCCGTTACGTGCGAGCGTGGAGCAAACACTGATTTCGCGTTTGGCATTGCGCTGGCCGCTGTTCCAGCCGCCGCCATGAATCCATACGACCGCCGGCAATTTTTTGTCTTTTGGCATGGCCAGTGGAAAATACAGATCCGCCTTCTCCTTCCGGCCGGCCGTCAGAAACGCGACGTTGCGTTCAACGCGAATGTCGGTCGGAAAAACCGGCGGATACTTGCCTTTCGCCGGCAGCGGCTCCTTGCCCAGATCATTCAGGCTGGCAACTTGCGCCTGGAGGAGCGCGGAAAACGAGACGAGCATTAATATGAGGAGTGCTCTATATGTTTGTGTTTTCGGTTTCATGGCTGCTCTAACCCTGGTCCAAAAAGATGTCGTTTCGCTCTCTGAGATTTCATTTTCCTTTTTTCAGCGCCAGGTTTCAACCCCGGCGCACGGGACAATCAGTCCGTCTGTCAAGGGACAAAGCAACTTGGACCTCCAGATCATTGCTGCTGCTCCTGCTTCAGGAGCAGGACCTTCATTTCATTTTGAAAAGCCACGATGTTGTCTTTGGTGATCACCTGTGTGGGTACTTCGATTTTACCGGCGGCCAATTGTGTTTTGTCTCCACGAAGTTGTCGGTCCATGCGCAGGATGGACTGCAAGCCATATTGGAATGGCCTTTGCACCACCGTGCCCACTATATTGCCGGCGGCAATGCCTGCCAGTGTGTCGGCGTTTTCGTCAAAGCAAACGATCTTGACCTGGCCGGCCTTGCCCGCACTGCGCACCGCCGTGAGAATTGCCGGTCCGTCGTAGGCATAAAGGCCGACCATGCCCGCCACGTCGGGATTATTCTTCAGGACCTCCGCCGCGTTGTTCTGGGCAATGTCGCTCTTGGTGCCATCCGCCAGCGTGTCCATGATCTGAATATTCGAACCGGCCAGCGCATTTTTTATTCCTTGAATCCGGTCCACCGCATTTTGCGCGTTCGTGTAACCCACGAATAAAAAGATTTTTCCGCCTTGAGGCAGCGCCGCCTTGAGCAACTCCGCCGCCTTCGCCCCCGCGGCAACATTGTCCGCACCGATATAGCAGACGCGTTTGCTTTTTGTGGCGTCGCTGTCCACGCAGACTAGCAGCGTTTTCTCAGCAATGCCGTTAAGGAATTCCGTCTGCTTATCGGCGTCAATCGGAGTGATCGCGACGCCGTCAACGCCATCCGCCACCAGCTTGTTCACAATCTCTTCCTGTTCGTCTGGCGAGCGATTGGCTGGGAATCGAAACGCCAGATCCACGTCGCCAAGCTGCTTCACCGCCATGTCGCAACCCAGTCGCACGATGGACCAGTAGTCGTCCGTGCTGGCCCCGACAAAAGCCAGCCGCAGCTTCTTTTGAGCCGGGCCATTGGCGGTTCCGCTGCTTTGGTTGTCACAGCCTTGAACGAATCCCGCCACGCACATGGCCAGGACGAGGAGTTGGATTCTTTTCATAAATTTTGAGAGTCTTAGTTGTTGTTTGGCTTTCATGCGAATATTTATTTGTTGTTTTTGGTGATGGAAAGTTAAAGGCAATTGTGCTTCATAGTTGTCCATTGGCAGGAACGGTTTTGCTTCCCGCGTGGCCATCAAAATACAAGTGGACACGGACTTTGCCATGCGCCGGGTCTTTCGGAACGTTGGCCTGCCACGACGGCGCCTGGCTGGCATCAGCGGCAAACCCGAGCCGGTCCAGATCCACCATGGCCCAGATTTCGCTAAGCGAATTCATGGCGCTCAAGGCGCCCAGCTTCACCGACGGACCGGTTTCGGCGGAACCCGTGTATAATCCGAACGGATAAATCATGACCTTGGTGCCATTGGTATCGGCAAACCGCGGACTATACATGCCGTAAAATTCGCGATGCCAGGTCTCGACCGTGGTCGGCGTGAACGCCGCGAGCGCCCCCGGGCAAATCATGTTGTTGATCAGATTGGTTGCCGTGGAAGGATCGGCCACGCCCATGTAATTATGGATGTAGTAAGGCAACGTTCCGCCGAGATCGGCCAACGACGTATTATAGCCGCCATACTGGCCGAAGTTCAGTCCCCAAGCCGGGTTGCCGGGCGGCAGCCGGTCATTCGAGTCGCCGTCATACATCGCCAGCGCCAGACCCAGTTGTTTGAGATTATTCACACACGAGGCTTGCTGGGCCTTTTGTTTGGCCTTGGACAGTGCCGGCAACAGCATTGCGGCCAGGATGGCGATGATGGCGATGACCACCAACAGTTCAATCAAGGTGAAGGCGTTGAAAGGGCGCGGGGCCTTTTCAGCCGGACTCGCGGTCTTCTTAAGCGTGAATTTCATGTCCGCAGCTTCGCAGCTTTCGCAAAGCCCCGCTACGGAACATTCGTACTGTATGCCGCCCTTTCTGGCCGCGCCTATTTCTGGCCAAGAAATTTGATAATGGCTTCCGATCAACACACCTGCGGCAATTTCGGGTCGGTCTCTGCGATGCGCTTGAAGCCCCAGCCGCCGCCGTCGGCATGTTGCCCATCGCTGGCCAGTGGGAGAAATAGCGGCTTGCCCGTTTTGTGCTATGCTTAGAGAAGCCGCTCGGCCTTGCCCGCTTTTCCGAACACGCTAATTTGGTACGGCAGACCTTTGATCCTGGGCCATTGCTCGCGGCTTTGGGGGTTGCTCTCCTCTCTGCCGCCAGCGTTTGGATATCCCCCGTGTCGCTTTGTGGAGCCAATCCCCAGCCATGAAACAAGCAGCGGACGAGCGTTGGCCGAACAGTGAACGAGCACTGGACGGGTTGTGAAACCGGCGAAGATTCCGGTGAAACTTGAACCTCCACCCCAATCAAACCCGCATAAACATTAGCGATTTAAATCGGAGGCGAGAGTCGGATTGGGAAACGGGTCGAAACGGGTCAGTCCCGCATAACCGCACAATTGGGGTTCCATATTGCTTTCCGAGGCAGGCTCGCCCACAGGCAGCCGCCCGGAAACGGGTCAGTCCCGCATAACCGCACAATTGGGGTTCCATATTGCTTTCCGAGGCAGGCTCGCCCACAGGCAGCCGCCCGCAGGTTTGGGTTTTGCGCCTCACCCCACCCGCGGCGATCCGCTTTCCGGTTTTAACATTGCGGCCTTTCAGCTTTGCAGCCTTTTCGATGGCGGCGAACCTCCCCATCAGCCTGGTCGCCAGCCAACGCGTGACCAATGGTCCGAACACCCCGCCGGAAGCGGGTCCCGCACAACCGCACAATTGGGGTGCCATATTGCTTTCCGTGGCGGGCTCGCCCACAGGCAGCCGCCCGCAGGTTTAGGTTTTGCGCCTCACCCCACCCGCGGCGTCCCGCTTTCCGGTCTTAGCATTGCGGCCTTTCAGCTTTGCAGCCTTTTCGATGGCCGCGGACCTCCCCATCAGCCTGGTCGCCAGCCAGCGCGTGCCCAATGAATCGCACACCCCGCTGGAAAAACACGTGCTCCATTTGCACCCGCTGCGCCCCACTGACCCGCCGAGTGTCCTAGCCCGGATATTTCATAGGCCAACCCGTACCGCAGACTTCCAAGTCCAATGTCACTAGGATTTGGTTGAGCGCTTTTGGGCAGCAGATTTTCTAAGTGCCACAGCCGGACCGGTTTGGGCCGGGTTTTGGGCTCGATATTCCTCCAGTAGGGC
>Ga0316217_10000518_pt1 | contig 55133 bp, 42 predicted proteins | sample 1anoAmetaG_FD_203633 | JGI IMG/M metagenome (GOLD analysis project Ga0316217, IMG submission 203633) | Freshwater microbial communities from Trout Bog Lake, Wisconsin, USA - 1anoA | ecosystem: Environmental > Aquatic > Freshwater > Lake > Hypolimnion/Profundal zone | place: USA: Wisconsin...
TCTTCCGGGCTCTTATACTTTTTAAGCAGGTCATCAATAACGGCAAGGTCAATGGTCATGTAAGCTCCTTAGGGTAAGTTGGTTTACCCCGTAATGGCAGTTTACACAAACCTTTTTACACCCCCGCCGCCAACCTTGATACGTTCCGGGCGGAGCGTGGAAACTCTCGCCGGGAAATGAAAATCCGGCCGGGGATCTGCACAATCCCGCCGGAGTTTACGTTTTCCCGGGAAAACCTGGAATTTTCGCGGTCGGGCTCGGTTTTCGGCGGGGCTACCGGGAGGGGAGGCGGGGAGCTTTGGGGTTTTGCGCCGGACGGGAGGGGATTCCGGCGGCGGGGGAGCCTGGCAAGGCATGAGCGGCTGGATCTTCTGACCCAACCGCCAGGTACTTTTTCTCCTCTTGCGTTAGCATTCTGATCATGATATCGGTGAGCCTGGTATTCTTGGAGCGTGCCAGGTCGTCTCCGATCAGCATAAACGGAGTTTCGCGATTTTGGGAAAGCGCCGTAATCATCGCCGCATTAACGTTGTGCGCCAGTGGAAAAGCTTCCGACGCTCCCTGAAATGATGATATAGTCTAAAATGTTGGATTATCTGGCTGAAATCCGTTTTGGCTGATGCGTGTAGGTGTGGAATGAAAAGCCGTAACAGGTTGGTTTATTGCTAACTTAGGACCAGAGTGCCTGAAGTTCGAATCTGTTCGGGCGTACCAATAAAAACAGCGGCTTACAGGTAGTAATCACTGTGAGCCTTTTTTCGTTAGTGAGGATTCTGAGGTCTCGGCAAGGAGGGGCATGTTGCACCTGGTTTGCCTGCTCTGGTCGCCGCTCAACTCCCATCCAGGAACATCGAGGTAGCTATGACACAGACAAATGAGCAATCAGGGGGGAGGGTGACGGCAGGGCGGTCCCGCTGGCCGGCCTTGTTCGCATTGCTGGCGCTCGGCTGCCTCTATGCGGCATTACCTGCCTCGATGCTGATCGGCGGGTCGCGCTGGCTGCTTTTGGCTGTTATTTCCCTGCTGATCGTGCCGGTTGTCGTTACCTATTACCGGGGAGCCCACACCGCGAATCAGGTCCTGGGTTTTATCCTGAACGGCGTCGTGACGACGGCCATGGTCATTTCCCTGGCATTGTTGATCAGGGGGTTGCCCTTACATCTGGAACAACCGCAGGAGCTGTTGAAGTCCGCTGCCGCCCTCTGGCTCTCCAACATTCTGGTCTTCGCCTCGTGGTACTGGAGGCTCGATGCCGGCGGGCCGCATAAGCGGGCCCAACGAGCAGACCACTCGAAGGGCGCTTTTCTCTTTCCGCAGATGACCTTGCCACCGGAAAGAAGGCATGCCGCGGGACTCCAGGAGTGGTCGCCGAACTTCATTGATTACCTTTTCCTGGCTTTTAATACTTCCACGGCCTTTTCTCCGACGGACGTTCCCGTCTTGTCGCGTTGGGCAAAAGTTCTGATGATGCTGCAATCGATGATATCCCTGCTGGTTATAGCGCTCCTGGCAGCACGGGCGGTAAACATCCTGTGAAATGTCATCAATCCACCCCCGTGCAAGACCTTGTATTTGAAGGCCTGGCACCGGCGATCATCTAATTTTGTCCCGTACTTTCAATGATCCACGTCCAATCGCAGCCACTACCTGCGCCTCCCTCACAAAAAAACTTTCTCTCAGGCAACACTAGAAAACGCCAATTTTTCTGTTTGAGATGCCTCGCTTCCCCCTTCCTTTGTCAGTGAAAATATTCAATAACAGTTGATATTTTGAAAATGAGTATTATAATTAGCGTAAAAGAGATTGGAAGCCTATTCCTGGCATAAAAGAACCAACTAGATCCGCCCGCCTCGGTTCGGCATCTGTGTCGAACGGCGACGGGCGGGACCACTTAAGAAGATCCACAAGGGGAAATCCATGAGGCACATCACTGGGAAAAAAATCATCATGCTGCTCTTTGCTGCCGGCGTAGCTGGCACGTCCCTGCAGGGTTGCTACGGGAAGATGGCTCTCACAAGGAAGGTCTATAAGATTAACGGAGAAGTGGAAAACAAATACATCCGAAGTCTGGTCTCCTGGGTATTCATCATCGTGCCGGTCTACGGCGTCTCCGCCTTGGCGGATTTCATTCTTTTTAACACCATCGAGTTCTGGAGCGGGGACAACCCGGTTGCATCTGGAGCAAAGGAATTCAATTACGCCGAGAACGGACAGAACTTTCGGATCAAGGCGAGCAAAACTGGCGACAACGTTTCCTACCGAGTCGATCACTACCGCGGCACGCAGCACGTGGACACGCTCAGCATCGCTTGGGACGTGAAGAGCGGCAAGTCGCAGGCAGTTCTTGCGGAAGCTGACAAGGTAACCGCTTTCGTGGCAGCGCCGGAAAAAGGTGGGGTCAAGGTTACCAGTTCCGACCGGATGGGGCACGGCGGTTTGGAATCCGTGGCACTGTACCGCTGATTGTGCGCCCCATCATTTGAAGTCGCCTCGCTATCCAGAAGCTTTGTTGTAAAGCAATGGATCCAGCAATAGCCTTGCCGCGGCCCCTTGCCACAAGGAACTCAGCCGCTTGCCAAAACAACAGGCCCGCCCTCATGCAGGGGAGGGCCTGTTGTTGTAACGTAGTATTTTCTGTTTCGCCCTGGCCGGTGCCCCTGGCCGGTGCCAGGTCTTGAAATGACACCTTTTAGCCTACCTGGCCGGTGCCTGGTCTTGAAATGACACCTTTTAGCCTACCTGGCCGGTGCCTGGTCTTGAAATGACACCTTTTAGCCCATGGCTCACACCCAATGGCTGGTGCCTGGTCTTGAAATAAAATTGCTGGTGCCTGGTCTTGAAATAACACCTTTTAGCCCATGGCTCACACCCGTGTGAAACCTTGAAACCTTAGAATTCAAGACCTGGCACCGGCGAGGCACCGGCGACAAAATGTGACATGGCTCGACCGAAGTTTTTCACATTCGTTGCGGCGATGGGAGTATAGTGTTAACAGGTGGTTTTGGCGACAAAAGGAGCAAGTGTAGGAGGTGATTCCTATGTTAGTGTCTCCTGTTTCATCCAGTATTCCGGTTCGTGGCGTTCGTGCTGTCGGGGAAAACTACCCTCGCAAGTCAAATCTGGGGTCCAAAAGCCCTTCAGGCTCAAAGCCTAGAAGAGACAGTGTAAAACTTTCGGGGACTGCCATCGCGAAGTCTTTAAAATTGCAAGGTTTGTCTCCGAACCAGATCGCCGTAGAGATGGGCTTAGACATTAAGACTGTTGACGGCTACCTTGGGATTGCACCTGCTACCTCATACCGTGCCGTACACGGAATCCTGCAACTGCAAGTCTGATCTTGATTGCGAAGCTGCTTCCGGCTCAAAAGCTCCGAACACAACCCAATAGTGAAATGCGATGCCACACCTCATCCGGGGTGTGGCATCTTCGCTAAAAGCCACTTGAGGAACCTGCCTCGCGAATACCTCCCTCAACATCCGGGACTGAGCCTGACAGGGTCGAGGGCCTCCTGTGTCGTTCGAGGTGTCCTGCGAGCAACCTACCGTTCGCGTCCCTCCTCCCTGCGCTCACCTCTGTGCTCCTCGCGACTCTGTTCGCGCCTGTCCTGCCGCTCCCCGGAGCTGCCTTTCTTCAGGTCGCGACGGTCTGCCGGCCCGCTCCCGCCGGGCCGGAAGTATTTCCCCCGGTAGTGGTTGCGGTCCTGGGCGTAGACTCGATACTCCCGGTCGCGGAACTGGCGGATGTTCGCGATCTTGTACCTGCGCAGTTCGGGGGGAAGCTCCCGGTGCCGCAGCCTCGTCCAGCTCCCTCCGTAGCTGGAGCACCGGTACCAACCGCCACCCCTGTTCACATAGTAGATGCCGGAGAAGTAAAACATGTCGCAGGGTACGCCGACGGCGACGCCAAATCCCAGCTCTGGCGGATAGAGGAAGTCCGGCGGCTGCGCGATGACGATCGGCGGGCCTCCCACGTTGATGTTGAAGGAGATGTCGGCTGCCCGGGCCATTGAGGCCGCCTGGATGAGGACGACTGCAGCTGCCAACGCTATAAATTTTCGCATGTTTCCTCCCGATGTGGTTATCTGCCGCGCTAGATGCGCTGGCAGGTGCTTTGTGGGTCGCCTGTGGTATCTGTCAAGTCGCAAAAAGAGCTTCGTCGTTTGAGTGTGATATATTGTCAGAGACGATGCCTGCACCTAACCGTTTCACAAATAAGTTCCTGACTCTGGGCTGATATTCATTATATGAATATGTTATGACAATAGTTTGGCAATGAGGAAGAAATATGGATGGAATGTGAAACAATTGAGTGTTGCTGCTACAGAAGCCGCCCGCCACCGATGCGATACCGTGGCGGCGGCTCAGGGCAGCCATGAACTAGGAGAAAATCCACATTTGCTCCTCATTTTTTCCCTAATTGCGGGATAGGTTAGGTTCCCGCAGGACTGAACAATTCGGTGTATTGGAGGAGTGATGAAAACCGCAGAGTTGAAGAAAATAAGGACATATATTGATAACTTGGAAAGGCACGTTAACAAGTACTATCTGGACGGTTCAAGTGAGCATCTGGGCTTGAGCGAGGACTCGATATCCAAGGTCTTTCGCGATATCGACGCCATTCTGGGGAAAGTGATCAACAGCAATGACAAGGTAGCCTACCGTCACGACAACTACGGGCAGTTGTTGATCGAGGTGCCTAAGCACAGCCCGAACTCAGGAATGCAGGGCGTTGGCCTGTTGTAGACCTGGCACGGGCGATTTCTGGCGATCTGTGAAACCTTATATTTCAAGACCCGGCACAGGCGACCCCGGGCAGTTGTTGATCGAGGTGCCTAAGCACAGCCCGCACTCAGGAATGCAGGGCGTTGGCCTGTTGTAGACCTGGCACGGGCGATTTCTGGCGATCTGTGAAACCTTATATTTCAAGACCCGGCACAGGCGACCCCAGGCGATCCAGGCGACCCAGGCGACCCAGGCGACCCAGGCGACCCAGGCGACCGGCACAGGTGACCCCGGCAGCGCTCCCTCTTCCTGCAGTTCGTGCCGGCCCACCCGAATCCCCCTCCCCCTCCCTGACCCCTTGGACCATCCTAAGCCTCCCCGCGCGGTACAAAATTCCCTAAATGCTATTTTACTCTTGCTTTTTTCTTCTCATTAGGTAAATTCCCTAGCGGTCTCGGGATGTCTGCACGCTCAACCCGCCCGCCGCAAACAACGTCGTTTTCGAGGACCTGCCATGGCTAAGAACAACCTGCGTTTCGGCTCCAATTTCATCCGTCTTGCCCTGGCAGCAGGGGTCGCCTGCTCGCTGGCGGGCGTGTTCTGCGCCTTGCATCTCACCTCGGCCGGCGCCGGAACCCCTCCCGCGCAGGGGTACGCCAGCGTCACCCTGGGGATCCTGATCCTGAACGCCGTCATCTTCGGCACGGTGCTGGCGGTCTACGCGGCCCGAAACCTCGCCAAGCGGGTGAAGGTCCTGGCCGGCGCCCTGGACCGGGGAGCCGACGGGGACCTGAGCTCACGCCTGGAGGTCTCCGCAGACGACGAGTTCGGCAAGCTGCACAAGAATTTCAACGTCATGATGGAACAGCTGGCGGGGGTGGTGGGGAGGGTGCTGCAGTCCATCACCGAGCTGCAAAAGATCGCGGCGGACATCGACAAGGTCTCCAAAAAGGGGCTCAAATCCGCGGAGCTCCAGTCCGAAGGGATCTCCGGGGCATCCCGGGCCGTTTTCGAGATCGACCGGTCGGTGCACGAAATCGCCCAGTGGGTGGACGACCTCTCCGGCTCGGCCTCGGACAACGCCTCCGCCATACTGGAGATGTCCGCCAGCATCGAAGAGGTCAATCAGCATGTCGACACGCTCTCCAAGGCGGTTGACGAGGTGAGCTCCTCCATCATCGAAATGACGGCCGCCGAAAAACAGATCGGCGCCAGCGCCCAAAGCCTCATGGACGACGCGACCATCGCATCCTCCCTGGTCGCGGAGCTGGACGTCTCCATCCGGCAGGTGGGGGAGAACGCCCTGCAGGCGGCGACCATCTCCGAGACCGTCAGGCAGGACGCGGAAAACGGACGCCAGGCGGTGGAAGCGACCATTTCCGGCATAAGCGAGATCCGGCGCTCCTCCCGCTTCACGGTCGAGGCCATGGAAAACCTGTCGGTGCGCGCGGTCGACATCGGGAAGATCCTCTCGGTCATCGATGCCGTGGCGGAACAGACCAACCTCCTGGCGCTGAACGCCTCCATCCTGGCCGCCCAGGCGGGCGAGCAGGGCAAGGGGTTCGCCGTCGTCGCGGAGGAGATCAAGGAGCTGGCCAAGCGCACCAGCAGCTCCACCCGGGAGATCGCGGGCATCACCAAGGGGGTGCAGGAGGAGACCACGCGGGTGGTTGCCGCCCTCAGGACCTCAGAACAGCGCATCGCCGAAGGGGAACTGCTCTCCCAGCGCTCCGGCGAGGCGCTGGCCAAGATCGTCGACGGCGTGCAGCAATCGACCCCGCGGGTGAACGAGATAGCGCACACCACCGAGGAGCAGGCGAAGCTCAGCGAAAACATGCGCCGGGCCATGGAACGGGTGGCTGAAATGGTGCGCCAGATCGCGAGGGCGACCCGGGAGCAGGGGCGCGGCAGCGAGCAGATCGTCTCCGCGGTGGAGCGCATGAAGGATTTCACCGGCCAGGTGCGCAGCACCACGCGGGCGCAGAACGAGTCGAGCAACCACATCGTGCGCGCCACCGAGGACATCACCGTCATGATCGGCAACGTGCGCAAGGCGTGCGAGGAGGAGGCGGAGAGCAGCCGGATGATCGTGCATGCCATGGAGAACATCCAGCACTCGTCGCAGACGACCGTGGAGGCCACGCGGGTGATGGATGGCGCGGTTGCCGGCCTCTCGGACCAGGTGCAACTGCTGCAGCAGAAAATGGCGGGACTCACCGTGTAGCGTGCGCAGGGTGGGTACTTGTCCCCCCTGCCGCGCAGGGGGGAAGCTGAACCTAGTGAGGCAGGGGGGTCTTCCGGCGGAGGGAGGACCCCCCTGTCTCGCTGCGCGAGCCTTCCCCCCTACTGCGCAGGGGGGACGCTCCGGCGTACCCCCCTGCAGTGGCATTCTCCTCAGGTCTCGATCCTGTAGCGCGTGTGTGGGGGGGGTGCCTTCGGTGCCATTCTCCTCAGATCTCGATCCTGAACTCGGCGCCGTCGCCGATGTTGCGGACGGTCAGGGCCCCGTGCATGTTCCTTTCGATGATGGTCTTCGACATGTAGAGGCCGATGCCGGTCCCCTGCAGCCCCTTGGTGGAAAAGTAGGGGTCGAAGATGTTCTCCAGGATCTCCGCCGGTATGCCGCCGGCATTGTCGGTGACGGTCACTACGGCACGGCCGTTGTCGGTGCCGACCGCGATGCGGATGCGCGGCTCTTCCGCGGGGTTGGTATCGAAGGCATCCCGCGCGTTGATCAGGATGTTGAGCAGCACCTGGGAATATTCATTGGGATAGCCGTTGGCAACCGGCTCTTCCTGGCAGTCTATTTCCACTGAGATGCGCTTCTGGGTGAGGCTGTCGTGCACCAGGTCCACGGTCCTGGTCACCGCCTGGTGCACCCTGAATTCGGCCTTCTCCTTGTCGGGGCTGAAAAAATCACGGAAGTCGTCAATGGTGCGGGACATGTGCTTGATGAGCGTCATCGACTTGCGGACACCCGTGTCCAGCACCTCCTTGCTGAACTCCCCGATCTGGTACAGTAGCGGCAATTGCTGGATGGTGAGCCCGAGGGCGTTCAACGGCTGACGCCACTGGTGCGCTATGTTGCCGATCATCTCCCCCATGGCCGCCTGACGGCTTTGCTGCGCCAGCATCCTCTCCTTGGTCCGCAGTTCCTCGACCACCCTCAATCGCTCGTCGGTTTGCATCTTCAGGTCGGCCAGCGCCCGGGAAAGCGCCTCGGTCCGGTCGGCCACCCTCTGCTCCATCTCGGCGTAAGCCTGCTGCAGGGCCTGTTCCGCCTCCTTGCGGGTGCTGATGTCGCGTATCACGCTGATGATGGTCCGCTGGCCGCCGATGGTAGCCCCCTGGGAACTCACCTCGACCGGGAAGCAGCCGCCGTCCTTGCGGCGATGGCTGGTCTCGAAGAGGATCCCGCCGGCTTCGGCCTCGGCCATCTGATGCAGCACCACGGTTTTATCGGCCTCGGCACGCAGGTCCTGGACGCTCATGGTCAACATCTCGTCCGGGCCGTAGCCGTAGGCATGCAGGGCCGCGGCATTCGCCTCCAGGATTCTGCCGTCCGCCAGCCGCACGAACAGTATGATGTCCCTGCTGTTGCTCGCCAGCAGCTCGTAGCGCAGCAGCAACTCCCGGCTTCGGGCCAGGTCCGCCGCCTGGAGCCGCAGCAGCGCCTCGGACTGAACCAGGCGCCGCGTGGAACCGTTGATGAGCCAGTAGAGGAGCAGCGAGGTGATCAGCACGTAGCACCACCCCTTCAGCTCCGAGACCAAGATGACCGTCCCGGGGTCGTGGAATGCCACCGCGACCAGGTTGTCGGAAAAAAGGATCCAGGTGCAGCCGATGGCGGCGTACAATAGGGCGATGTTGCGTGGCGTACGTCTCTCTGCCATCATCCTTGGGACTCCCTCTCCTTTTAGACCGGTGCGTGGTACCAGGGGGCCGGGAAGGTGACACCCTTCGGGAAGTCAGCCGCGCCTGTCCTGTTCAAGTAGGCTGGATTTGCCGGGGAGAATGGGCGGCAATGTATACTAGAATTTTTTCATCTTTAAGTTCTGCGCTGTCGCACTGGGTAATCAGCCTTAAGTGTGATTAATGTGCGCTGGCGAGTGCACGTAGTATTTGAATAAATTCTCCATCTCAAAGACTTTATGTCAAGTCAAAAAAACATGTAGCTGCTACGGGATTGGCAGATTTAGTGGCCGGATTCCCTTGTCTGTAGATGGGCCGCCCGTAGACATGCTTGATGGCTCCATCCCGGCAGCGAATCCTTGCTTTGTAAGGAAAGCGGATGCCAACTGGCGTGAGCCGGCCTGCTCCTCAAGGCACGGCTCGGCGGCGCGGGCGGGCCTGAACAGTCGCCTGGAGGTTGTGTCCCAATGACCGGAGGCGCTATGGCTGCCGTAGTTTTGCTGTTGCCAATGGGTCAATCGGTATATCATGATGGTGGCGGAAACCATCTTTGCCGTTGTCGACATCGGGCGGCGACCAGAACCAGGAGCTGAGAGAGCAACCATGTGCGGACGGTTCACCTTGCAAATCCCCCCGGAACTGCTGGCCGAGATTTTCGGGCTCACCGAGTCGCCGGATCTGCCGGAGCGCTACAACATCGCCCCCACCCAGGAGGTGGCGGCCATCCGTCAGCACGCCGATGGGGGCAACCGGCTGGAATTGCTGAGATGGGGGCTGATCCCCTCCTGGGCCAAGGACCCGTCCATCGGCTCCAGGATGATCAACGCCAGGTCCGAAACCATCGAAGAGAAGCCGGCCTTCCGCTCCGCCTTCAAATTCCGGCGCTGCCTGGTGCTGGCCTCCGGGTTTTACGAATGGCAGGAGGCGGGGGGCAGGAAGGTGCCCCGCTATTTCCGGCTCAAGGGTGGCGGCCTGATGGCCTTCGCCGGCCTTTGGGAGAGCTGGAGATCGCCGGACGGGAAGCTCGTCGAGTCGTGCACGATCCTGACCACGGCCGCCAACTCGCTGATAGAGCCGCTGCATGTCCGCATGCCGGTGATCCTGAAATCCCCGGACTTTGCCCCGTGGCTCGACCGCTGCCTGACCGGCACGGCGGCGCTGAAGGTGCTCCTGCAGCCCTATCCCTCCCACGGCATGGAAGGGTGGATCGTGTCGACCCTTGCCAACAGCCCGAAAAATGACGCGCCCGAGCTCATAGAGCCGGTACGGTTGGCCTGCGGGTAACAGGAGGAGTGCCATGAAACCCGAGATCGTCTCGATTCGCTACCGGATTCCCCTCAGCGACGCGCAGGTCAAGAAACTCAGGCGCACCTGGCCCAATGGCGATCCCTTCTACCCCTACGAAAAGATGGAGCGCTACCTGGCTCCTCTGCTGGTGGAGGATCTCAACTGGCACCACTACTCCGGTCCCTATCTCTACTTTACCGTGTACGGCGCTGACATCGAGGCGACGCTGGCCGACGCCATGAGGGTGTTCGAGGCGAAACTCGGCTCCCTGTAGCCTGCAGTGGCGAAAATACACATTTTGCCGGGGATGGTTTATAATTCCAAGTATGGGGATGTTTGGTGTTGGCCTCGTTCTTCCCCCTCCTTGGAACGGGGCCTTTTTTTGCCCTCGGCGTGCCGGGTACCCGGAGTGACCTAGGTGAGGGAAGGTTCTGGAGATTGAACATGGCAGTGGCGCTAAAAACGGCTGTCGTCTATTTCCTGCTGCTGGTGACGGCGGCCCTCGCCGCTCCCGGCGGCCCTGCAGGGGAGTTCTTGGCGGAGACCAATCTGGCGCGCAGCGCGCCCCAGCGCTACGCCGGGTACCTCCGGGAGCTGCGCCGGCGGTTCGTGGGGTTGAGCTACCGCATGCCGGGGAGCGCCGAATACGTGCTGACCAGCGAAGGGGTGGCGGCGCTGGACGAGGCGATCGGTTTCCTGCAGCAACAGGCGCCGCTCGCCCCGCTCTCCTGGTCGCAGGGGCTTGCCGAGGCTGCGGCGGAGCTGGCGGGGGACGAGGGGCAAAGCGGCGAGACCGGCCACACGGGGAGCCAGAGCGGCGACATGCGGCAGAGGATCGAGCGGCACGGCACCTGGGTCTCCCGGATCGCGGAGAACATCGGCTACGGACCCGACACGGCGCGCCTCATGGTCATGCAGCTCATCATCGACGACGGGGTCCCGGAACGGGGGCACCGCAAGAACATCTTCAACCCCTCCTTCAGGGTCGCCGGCGCGGCCTGCGGCCCCCACCCGGTGTACCGGAACATGTGCGTCATGGAGTTCGCGGCGGGATTCCGCTGAAACCGGGGGCTTCCCCCGGGCTTTTGCCGCCAAGAATCGCTTGACTCTTTGGCGACGAGAAACTATAGCTAGTGACGTCTGCCGCACCTCAAACCCCTTTCCCGCCCCCGTGGGCCATTGGCGAGCTATGTACTGGGAATTTTTTGGTTTCAAAGAACCGCCGTTCGCACTGACCCCGAATCCCGCCTTTTTGTTCCTGAGCTCTCCGCATCAGGAGGCCTTCGCCCACCTGCTCTTCGCCATCGAAAACCGCGCCGGTTTCATCGAGCTCTCCGGCGAGGTCGGGACCGGCAAGACCACCATCATACGCACCCTTTTGAACCAGCTGGACCCGGAAACCCACCGGACCGCGCTGATCTTCAACCCGACCCTCTCTCCGCTGGGGCTCTTCCAGGAGATCAACGGCGAGTTCGGCCTCCCCGCCGGCGGGACGGACCTGCGGGAGCTCCATCAGGCGCTCAACGCCTATCTGCTGGAGGAGAACCGGGCCGGCAACACCGTCGTGCTGGTGATCGACGAGGCGCAGAACCTCACCGTGGAGGTGCTGGAGCAGATCCGGCTCATCTCCAACCTGGAGACCGAAACCTCCAAGCTGATCCAGATCGTCCTGGTGGGGCAGCCCGAACTGAGGGTCCTGCTGGCGCGGGATGAGCTGAGGCAGCTGGACCAGCGCATCACGGTGCGCTACCACCTGAAGCCGATGGATTTCACCGACAGCTGCGACTACATCCGGCACCGGATCAGGTTCGCCGCCGGCGGGGGCGAGCCGCTGAGCTTTTCGGCGGGCGCCGCCCGGAAGATCTTCAATTTTTCCGGCGGGCTGCCGCGCCTGATCAACAGCGCCTGCGACCGGGCGCTGCTGCTGGCGTACACCAGCGAGCGCCGCGAGGTCACGCCGGCCATGGCTGCGGCCTGCATCGCGGAGCTGCGCAAGGACGCCCCGCGCAGCCTCGGCAGCGCTCAGAAGGCGCTGGCCCTCCTGCTGGTCCTGGCGGCGCTCGGCGGGGCCGCCTGGCTGGCGCTCCCGGGCCGCGGCCCGGCTCAGGCGGACAAGACGGCGCAGGCCGCGCCACCCGCGCCGCCGGCACAGGCGGCTCCCCTGCTCTCCCGCGAGCTCGCCCTGCGGGAGCTCGCCGCGCAGTCCGAGGCGGAAAACCAGCGTGTCGCCCTGAACGCGGTGCTGGGCGCCTGGCGCTCGCCGCTTTTCCCCGGGGAGCCGCCGCCGGCCGGAAGCCTGCAGACGCTCGCCCGGCAGCGCGGCCTGACGGCGACCCGGGTCGCCGGCGGCCTGGAGACGCTCGCTGCTCTGGACGCCCCGGCGCTATTGCAGGTGGCGCTTCCCGGCGGCGGGCAGCGGTTGCTGGCCCTGACGAGGCTGGAGAAGGACCTGGTCCGGGTGGTCCCTCCGCTCGCCGGGCGCCCGACCCTGACCCGCGCCGAACTGGCGCTGATCTGGAGCGGCGGCGCCACGCTCTTGTGGAAGGACTTTCACGGCATCGCCGCGCGGGCCAAGCCTGGAGAGAGGGCCGCCGGGGTGAGGCAGCTGCAGGGGCTCTTGAAGGGGGCCGGATGCTACCAGGGGGCGCTGAACGCAAGCCTCGGCGCCAAGACGGCGCAGGCGGTCGCCGAGTTCCAGCGCAGGGAGCGGCTCCCCGTCGATGGCAAGGCGCGGGGGCTCACCCTGCTCCTGCTGTACCGGCGCGCCGGAGGGTTTTTCCCCCCCGCGCTCACCCGCGAGGGGGGCGGCAAGGAGGCGGCCGGGGATCCTGTCAGAAACGGTGAGACGGTGAGGTGGCCAGCATGAGTCTGATACTCGAAGCCTTGAGGAAGATGGAGCAGGATCGTAAAAGCCGGCGTGGCGCCGCGCCGGATATCCGTCCCGAGGTGCTGCGCTACCGGGCCGCGGCCAAGCCGAAGCAGGCCCGGCCGGCGCTCCCGGTGCTGCTGGGAGTCGTGCTGATCGCCTGCGGCGTAGCGGCGGGGTTTCTCCTGAAAGGTAAACCTGGGGCGTTGGTGGCGGCGGTAGCCGTGGGCCCGGCCGGCCAGCAGGCGGCTCCGGCGGCACAAGGGACGCAAGGGGCCGGAGCCAGGATTGAAGCCGGGACCGAAGCTGGGACCGAAGCCGGGACCGGGGCTGGGACCGGGGCTGGGACAGGGGCAGCTGGGACAGGGGCAGTGGCACCAGGGGCAGTTCGGTCGACGGCGCCGCCGGGGGCTCAGCCGCTCGCCGCTCCCGCGGTGCTTGCCGCCCGGGCCGCCAGGGGCGAACCGCGCCTGCCGCGCCGGCCTGCTGCGCTGCCACGGCAGCGGCAGGAACCTGCCCGGGCCGCTCTGCATAAGCCGGTAACCGAGACAGCCGCCGTGCCGTCTGCCGCCCCCGCGGACATCACCGTCTCCGGCATCGCCTGGCAGGACGAGCGCAGCCTGCGGCGCGCGGTGGTCAACGGCGCCCTGGTGGGGGAGGGGGCCGAAGTCGCCGGCGCACGCGTGGTCGAGATCAGGGAGGACCGGGTCAGGCTCTCCCGGGGAGGGCAGCTCTTCGACGCGCTCTTCTCCTCGGGGTTCTCCCGCTGAGGGAAAGTGCCGTGTCCCCCCTGCGAAGTAGGGGGGAAGGCTCGCAAAGCGAGACAGGGGGGTCTTCCTCGCCGCGAAAGACCCCCCTGCCTCACTTCGTTCAGCATCCCCCCTATTCCATAGGGGGGACCTAACAACCCTGCGAAGTAGGGGGGAAGGCTCGCAGAGCGAGACAGGGGGGTCTTCCTCACCGCGGAAAGACCCCCCTGCCTCACTACGTTCAGCATCCCCCCTATTCCATAGGGGGGACCAAACAAGCCCAGGTTTCGTAGGGGCGAATCATCATTCGCCCGGGCTCGCTGGGCCAGGATTCCACTACATCCCCTGGGGCAGCGCGAGCCCTTTTCTGCCACCACCCGTTAACAGCCGCACCTTTGATTGACTGGGAATGCAGCCCCGCACTCTACTTGCCGCAGCTTACCTCCTGCAGCGACTCCTCCAGTATTCCCAGGCCGCGCTCCAGCTGCTCGTCGGTGATCACCAGAGGCATCAGGAAACGCACCACGTTGCCCAGCGCGCCGCAGTTCAGGATGACCAGCCCCTTGTCGTAGCAAAGTTTGACCAGCTTCTTCGCCTCGGCGCCGGCCGGCTCCTTGGTCTGCCGGTCGCGCACCAGCTCGAGCGCCAGCATGGGGCCCTTGCCGCGCACTTCCCCGATCATCTCGTAGTTCTGCTGCATGGCGCTGAAACGCCCCTGCAGCTTCTCGCCCAACTGCACCGATTTTTCCAAAAGACCGTCCTCCAGGAAGATCTTCAATACCGCGAGCGCCGCGGCGCAGGAGAGCGGGTTGCCGCCATAGGTCCCACCGAGCCCTCCGGGGTGCGGCGCGTTCATGATCTCGGCCCGGCCGGTGACGGCGCTCAGCGGCATCCCCCCCCCGAGGCTCTTGGCGGTGGTGATCAGGTCCGGCGTGATCCCCCAGTGGTCGATGGCGAACAGCTTCCCCGTCCTCCCCATGCCGGTCTGAATCTCGTCGATGATCAGCAGTATGCCGTGCTTGTGGCAGATCTTCTGGAGCTTTTCAAAATATTCCGGGGGCGGGGTGATGAAGCCTCCTTCCCCCTGGATCGGCTCGACGATGACGGCCGCGGTCTGCTCCGCCGCCACGAAGCCGGTGAAGAAGTCCTCCAGTTTCTCAGCACAGGCGCAACCGCAGGCGGGATAGCTGCTGCCGTAAGGGCAGCGGTAGCAGTAGGCCGACGGGATGCGGTAGGTCTCCGGGGCGAAGGGGCCGAAACCGAGCTTGTACGGCTTCACCTTGCTGGTGAGGGCCATGGTCATCAGGGTGCGCCCGTGGAAGCCGTTTTCCATCGAGATGACGGCGGGGCGCTTGGTCGCGTAGCGGGCGATCTTCACGGCGTTCTCGACGGCCTCGGCGCCGGAGTTGGCCAGCATGGTCTGCTTCGGGAAGTCGCCGGGGGCGAGCTCGTTGAGACGCGCCGCCAGATCGATGTACCCCTGGTAGGGGGCCACGTGGAAGCAGGTGTGGATGAATTTGGCGGCCTGCTCCTGAATGGCGGCGACCACCTTGGGGTGGCAGTGACCGACGTTGTTCACCCCGATCCCCCCGGCGAAGTCGATCAGTTCGCGCCCGTCCACGTCGGTCATGATGGCGCCCTGGGCCTGAGCGATGAACGCGGGGCTCAAGAGCGCTACCCCTGCCGGAACATGTTGTGTGCGTAACTCCATCAGCTGCTCGTTGCGAGATGTCATGATCTGAAGCTCCTTTGCCTGCCAGTAAGTGCCTGTCCGGAGCGTTCCCCGAAGGGAATACGGCTCCCGTTTGAATGTCGAGGTCGCGGCGCGCCGGGGCAATGCTCCGGCCCGGGCTGACAGCTACACTACAAGGATCGTACCAAGGCAGTTGAAAGTTGCGGGCGCAGGATGGAAAACTGTCAACGAGCCCTGCTGTCCCTGAACGTCACTGACATTCAATGGGGGAACGGCAACCGCCAACCTTTACTCAAGGTTACCGGAGCTGATCGGCGCAAATCTCCTGCCATCGCGTCCCTCCCCCTTCAAGGGGGAGGACAGGAGGGGGATGGGGGGCCGGCCCTCCCCTTGAAGGGGAAGGGGAGACAGTATGACAGTCGATGGTCATTTTGTGACTGTAGCGGCGGCCATTCCTATTTACTCTTGCATAATTCATTCAATTTTGCATAATGCACCTGGGGCGGGGGCCCCCCGCCGGTTTTCCGGCCTTCCCCCGGTATCCTCCCTCTCCCAGCCAAAGGGGTAACCTGCCGTGATGACTACGAATAATCCCGCGCAACTCCTGGGTCTGCCGCACAGCGGCGACCCGCTGCGCTCCGAAGATTTCTACCAGGCCATGGTGAACGCCATGGACGTGGGCATCCTGGCGCTCAACACCTCCGGCATGATCATTCTGGCCAACCGGGCGGCGCGGGAGAGCTTCGGGGCCTGCCAGGGGGTCCACCTGAACGACGTCCTGCCGGAGCTCTGGCCCAAGGTGGCGCAAAGGCTCATGGGGCGCTCGCGCAGCGTCGAGATCACGGTGCGCGGCACGGACAAAAACTTCCTGGTCCGGGTCAGCCCCATGCTGCTGGACCAGGAGCAGGTCGGCGCGGTCTGCGTCTTCGTGGAGAGCACGGAGCTGGAGGATATGGCGAAGCAGATGGAGTTCTTCCAGGGACTTACCCGGGAGCTGGACACCATCATCGACTCCTCCTCGGACGGCCTCTGGATCTGCGACGCGGACGCGACGGTCATCCGCATCAATCCCGCCTCGGAGCGGATCAACAACATCCAGGCGCGGGACGTGGTCGGCTCCAACATGCGCGACCTGGTCAATTCCAGGGTCTTCGACCGCTCCGCGACGCTGGAGGTGCTGCGCACCGGGGAGCGGGTGAACCTGCTCCAGCAGCGGGAGGGGCGCAAGCTGATCACCACCGGCACGCCGGTCTTCGACGCCGGCGGCAGGATCGCCCGGGTGGTGGTGAGCGAGCGCGACATCACCGAGATCGACAACCTGCAGCGCGAACTGGAGCAGCAGGAGGCGATCAAGGACCAGTTCCGGCTCCAGATGCTGGAGATGCAGCAGGAGAAGCTGGAGACGCGCCAGATCATCGCGCGCAGCCCGTCCATGGTGAAGGCGCTGCGCCAGGCGCTCAAGGTCGCCAAGGTGGAGTCCACCGTGCTGATCCTCGGCGAGTCGGGGGTCGGCAAGGGGCTCTTCGCCGACCTGATCCACAAGAATTCGGGGCGCGCCGGCAAGCCGCTCATCAAGATAAACTGCGGGGCGATTCCCGAATCCCTCATCGAGAGCGAGCTGTTCGGCTACGACAAGGGGGCCTTCACCGGCGCCCAGGCCGGCGGCAAGCCGGGCTATTTCGAAATGGCCGACGGCGGCATCCTGTTTCTGGACGAGATCGCCGAGCTGCCGCTCTCCTCCCAGGTCAAGCTCTTGCGCTTCATGGAGGACGGCAGCATCATGCGGCTGGGGAGCACCCGGCCGCGCGAGGTCGAGGTCCGCATCCTGGCGGCGACGCACCGCAACCTGGAGAAGATGGTCGAGGAGGGGAAGTTCCGGCTCGACCTCTATTACCGCCTCAAGGTGATCCCCATCCACGTGCCGAGCCTCCAGGAGAGAAGGGAGTGCATCCTGCCGCTCATCCTGCACTACATGGAGTGGTACGGCACCAAGCACGCGACGCGCAAGCGCCTGTCCCGGGCCGCCTGCGACACGCTGCTCGCCTATCCCTTCCCCGGCAACGTGCGCGAACTGATGAACCTGTGCGAGCGCCTGGTGGTGATGACGGAGACGGAGCTGGTGAGCCTGCAGGACCTCCCCGCCGACGTCGCCAAGGCAGACCCCACCGAGGCCGCGGTGCCGGCCCTGTGGCCCGAGAGCATCACCCTGACCCAGGTGGTGGAGAGCACGGAGCGCGCCCTGCTCGCCCACGCGCTGAAGCTGCACGGCAGCCAGATCGACATGGCCGCCGCCCTCGGGGTGAGCCAGCCGACCATCGCCCGCAAACTGAAGAAGTACGGGCTTTCCTAGGGGCGGGAGGACTCGGTGGCTTCCTGGGCGCAGGCGGCGGCTCCCTCGCCCGGCCTTCGGCCACCCTCTCCCGGAGGGCGGGGGTAGGCGACGCGGCGCCCTGAAGGGGACAGTCCTGGTACGGGGGGCGGAGGGCGCGGCACCGGGGGGTCAAGGGGAATCTCCACAAGAGAGGCCGGGCGCATGATGGTGCGCCCCTACGAAGGGAGTCGTTATTCATTTGTGAATAATCCGGACGGCCCTTCGGCGGCGCGCCGCCGCCTGCGCCGCCGGCCGCTCGCCGGATCGGCTCCGCCTCTTTTGCCGGATGCTCAATAAAACCGTGGTTTGCAGAGGAGGGTGCGCGCAGGGTCGGGCCATTGGGCCCTGTCTGCTTCGTGCAGGAAGCGTTGGCATGTTTTCTGCTGTATACAGATCACGGACGGCTCTGCGAAAGCGCCGACACGCTATCGGTCTATCGTCGGCGTCAGCAGTGTGAGTCGCAGCCGCAACTATTGATTGCACCGAGCGGGCGAAGGAGCGGCAGCCGCTGCGCTCGAGTCAACAAACGGGTAGCCAGGTCGGGGCCCGTACAACCCAGTGTCATGCAATGTTCTGAATCAGGTCGACTCTCTGCCACATCACACCAAAGGAGGTAGCACAATGAAAGTTGGATTAGTCAGGGTACTGCTGCTCATGGTCACCCTTTTCGTGACCAGCCCGCTGCACGCGGAGGAACGGAACTTCTTCAAGGTCGGGGTCATCACCGAACTTTCCGGTGACCTGGTCACCGGCGGCAACATCACCAAGCGCGGCTACGACCTTTGGGCCCAGGAGATCAACGCCAAGGGGGGGATCGAGATCAAAGGGAAGAAATACCCGGTCAAGCTGCTCTACGCCGACGCCCAGTCCAACCCGGCAGCGGGAGCGGCGGCAGCCGAGCGCCTGATCACCCAGGAGAAGGTCGACTTCATCCTGGGACCCTACTCCTCCGGCGTGACCCTCGCCGTGGCGCCGGTCGTCGACAAGTACAAGGTGCCGATGATCACCGGCTCCGCGGAAAGCCCGCTGATCTGGAGAAACAAGTTCAAGTACACCTTCGGGACCATCCCCCCGATCAACTTCACCGGCGCCACCTCCATCAAGACGCTGACCGAACTGAAGCCGGCCCCCAAGACCATCGCCATCATCGGCTCCAACGACGCCTTCTCCAAGGCGACCGCCGAGGCCTACAAGTCCGCTGCCGAAGCGGCCAAGCTCAAGGTGCTCAAGTACAGCATCGTCCCCTCCGGCCAGGATATGACCCCGCTGCTCTCCGCGGTCAGGAGCATGAAGCCGGACATCATCGCCTTCGGCGGCCACGACGAGGAGCACGTCAAGTTCGTCAAGGCGCTGCGCCAGATCGGCTACACCCCCAAAGCCCTGCTGATGCATTGCGGCATCACCGACAAGGCGTTCACCGACGCGGTCGGCAAGGACGGCGAGCAGATCTTCGGCACCACCTGCTGGACCGGCACCGCCAAGACCAAGAGCAAGATCCTCTGGCCCAACGCCGCCGCCTATGCCCAGGCCTCCCAGAAGACCTACCAGAACCCCGGCGACTACACCCAGGGCGGCTGCTCCGCGGCCGGCATCGCCTTCCAGGTCGCCCTGCAGAAGATCGGCGCCAAGCCCGGCATGGATGAGGCGATGCGCGTCAAGCTGATCGGCGCTCTGGAGGCGGTCGATGTCCAGACCTTCTACGGCCGCGTCAAGTTCGCCACCTCCGGCGAGTACTACCACGCCAACATCGGCCTCGACCCCCTCACCATCCAGATCCAAAACGGCAAGATCCTGACGGTCGGCCCGAAGGCCTCCGTGGAAGCCGCCGCGCAGTACCCCATGAAGGAATGGAAGAGCCGCTGATCGCTGTCCTGCTCCCTCCCCCTCGCGGGGAGGGAGTCTTCCAACCAAAATACTTAACGCAAAGACGCAAAGGCGCCAAGAACGACCAGAAGCACATCGGGTTTGAACAAAATCTTCTCCGATTAGCGACAATTCTCCGCCTCGAACTCTCCCTCCCCTTCAAGGGGAGGGTCGGGGTGGGGATGGGGTACAAGCTGGCGCCAGAGCACCCCCATCCCCCGCCGCTCCTCCCCCTTGAAGGGAGGGACGGCATGGCGGAAGACCATCACTATTTGGCAAATCCACCCCGGTTTTGCCTGTAACTTTGCGCCTTTGCGCCTTTGCGTTGAAGCTTTTCGATTTTTTGTCAGTCCGTTTACGCCGAAGGAGAAGCTTTATGGAACTGCTGCCACAAGCCCTGTGCGACGGGATACTGCTGGGCGGGATCTACATCACCATCGCCATCGCGTTCTCGCTCACCTACGGGGTCATGCACGTCATCGACTTCGCGGTGGGCGAATGGATCATGTTCGGGGCCTTCACCGGGTTCTACCTGAACAAATTGACCGGCCTGGATCCCTTCATCTTCCTGCCGCTGATCTTCGTCATCTACTTCGGGGTCGGCTACCTGGTCCAGCCGGTGATCCACCGGGTGCTCTCCGGCACCAAGGGAAACCCCTTCCTGATGGGGCTGGTCTTCACCTTCGGCCTGGCCATGATGTTCCGGGGGCTCGCCCTCACCGTGTTCGGCTTCTACTCGAACTCCATCCCCTCCATGTTCTCCGAGGGGGCCTTCAGCTTCGACCGCTTCGGCTGTTCCGTCACCATCCCGACGGTGCGCCTGGTGGGGCTGGTCTACGCGCTCGCCATCACGGGGGTGCTGCACTACCTCCTGAAGAAGACCAACTTCGGCCTCGGGGTGCGGGCGCTGGCCCAGCACAAGGACGCCGCCGGCCTCATGGGGGTGAACAGCAAGCGGACCGGCTCCTACGTGTACGGCATCTACGTCGGGATCTCCGCCATGACCGGCGTGCTCCTGGGGTGCATCCTCTCCATCGGCGCCCAGATGGGGAACGACTACACCATCTTCGCCTTCTTCGTGGTGGTGCTCGCCGGCATGGGGTACCTGGCGGGGGTCCCCTGGGCGGCGCTCCTGCTCGGCCTGGTCCAGTCCATCTTCATGATCTACTTCGACCCGAGCCACACGCTCCTGGCCGTCTTCGCCATCCTGTACCTGATCCTGCTGATTTCGCCGCGCGGTCTTTTCGGCAAGGGGGTCTGACATGAAAGCCACCAGCAACCGCGGCATGCAGGCGATGCTGATCCTCGGCGCCCTCCTCCTGGCCCTCCCCCTGGCCGTGCACGACACCTTCGTGCTGCGCGTGCTCACCGAGGCGATCATGTGGATCGGGCTCGCCATCGCCTTCGACGTGATCGCCGGCTACACCGGCTACCTCAACTTCGGGCACGGCGCCTTCTTCGGCATCGGCGCCTACACCATCGCGATCCTGATGATGCAGGCGAACCTCCCCTTCGCCCTGGCGCTGCCGGCCGGCGGGCTCGCGGCGGGGCTCCTGGCGCTGGTCGCGGGGTTCCCGACCCTGAGGCTCAAGGGGGCCTACTTCGCCATCGCCACCTGGGCCCTGTCCCGCGCCATCCAGCAGCTGGCGCTCACCATGGACATCACCGGCGGACCGGACGGCATGCGGCTCACCGCCTTCCTGAACCCGCAGTTCTTCTACTACCTGATGCTGATCACGGTCGGGCTCACCTTCGCGCTCCTCTGGTACCTGCTGGAGCGGGCCCCCTTCGGGCTCAAGCTGAAGGCGATCCGCGAGGACGAGGAGGGTGCCAAGGCGCTCGGCCTCAACCCGACCAAGCTCAAGATGCAGGCCTTCATCCTCTCCGCGGTCCCGACCGGGATCCTCGGCGGCATCTACGCCTACTGGATCACCTTCATCGACCCCTCCTCCACCCTGGGGGACCTGGTGAGCGACCAGGCCGTCGTCATGGTGGTCTTCGGCGGGATGGGGACCCTGTTCGGTCCGGCGATCGGCGCCCTGCTGATCTTCGCCTTCAAGACGATCTTCTGGGCCTACCTCTCCGACTTCCAGCTGCTCTACATCATCATCCTCGGCGCGCTGATCGCGGTGAGCGTCATCTTCATCCCGAACGGGCTCTGGGGCACCCTGGTGCGCCGAAAACAGGACAAGATCCGGCCGGAACACGAGATCGCCGCCGCCGTGGCACCAGAAGAAGGGAACTAATATGGCAGAGCCAATCCTCAAGGTTAATGCGGTCACCAAGTGCTTCGGCGGCCTCACCGCCGTCGACGACGTCAGCTTCCAGGTGCACCCCGGCGAGATCGTGGGGCTGATCGGCCCCAACGGCGCCGGGAAGACCACCCTCTTCAACGTCATCTCCGGCTACTACGCCCCCACCAAGGGGACCGTGCTGTTCCAGGGGGCCAACATCGGGGGCAAGCCCCCCTACCACCTGGCCGGGGTCGGCATCGGCCGCACCTTCCAGGTCGTGAAGCCGTTCGCGGGGCTCACCGTGCTGGAGAACGTGGTGATCGCCTCCTTCCTGCGCCACCCAAAGCGCGCCGACGCGGAAGCCCACGCCTGGCAGGTGCTGGAGACCACGGGTCTCGCCGACCGGGCCAACGTCTCCGCCGCGGGGCTCACCCTCGCCGGCCGCAAGCGCCTGGAGATCGGCAAGGCGCTCGCCCTGGAGCCCTCCTTCCTGCTCCTGGACGAGGTGGTGGCGGGGCTCAACCCGACCGAGGCGGACAAGACCGTCGAGCTCATCCTGAAGCTCAAGGGGGAGGGGCTCACCATCCTGATCGTGGAGCACATCATGCGGGTCATCATGAACATCTCGGACCGGCTGGTGGTGCTCAATTTCGGCAAGAAGATCGCCGAGGGGGTACCCTCCGAGGTGTCGCGGGACCCGCAGGTCATTCAAGCGTATCTGGGAGAGGCACCGGCATGAATTTACTCGACGTGGCAAACATTTCGGTCAAATACGGCGACATCCAGGCCCTGTGGGACATCTCCTTCTCGGTCGCCAAGGGGCAGCTGGTGGCGCTCATCGGGGCGAACGGCGCCGGCAAGACCACGACGCTCAAGGCCCTGTGCGGCCTGATACCGAGCTGCGCCGGGTCGATCCACTACGGGGAGACCCGGGTGAGCGGCATGCCGGTGCACAAGGTGGTGGACCTCGGCATCACGCTGGTCCCCGAGGGGCGCCAGCTCTTCCCCAAGATGACCGTCGAGGAGAACCTGCTGGTGGGGGCCTACCTGAAGAGGGCGCACGGCAAGCGGGCCCAGACCCTGAAGCGGATCTACTCCATCTTCCCGAGGCTGGAGGAGCGGCGCACCCAGACGGCGGAGACCCTCTCCGGCGGGGAGCAGCAGATGGTCGCCATCGGGCGCGCCCTGATGCAGGACCCCCAGGTCATCATGTTCGACGAGCCGAGCCTGGGGCTCGCGCCGATCATGGTGCAGGAGGTGTTCAAGGTGATCCAGGAGCTGCACCGCGACGGCCTCACCATCTTCCTGGTGGAGCAGAACGTGCACCAGACCTTGAAGGTGGCCGATTACTGCTACGTCATGGAGAACGGCCGCATCGTGGGGCAGGGGACCGGCAAGGACCTGGAGGCGGACCAGTCCATCCGGGAGGCCTACCTCGGGTTTTAGGTGGCTAAAGCTCTGTCCCCCCTATGAAATGGGGGGGAAGCTGAACGCAAGTGAAGCAGGGGGGTCTAGTTGCCCCGGCGGGACCCCCCTGTCTCGCTGCGCGAGCCTTCCCCCCTACTGCGCAGGGGGGATACTGCAGTGAAGCGGGGGGTAGTTGCCCCGGCGGGACCCCCCTGTCTCGCTGCGCGAGCCTTCCCCCCTACTGCGCAGGGGGGATACCGCCGATCCCGAATTCGAGAATTGAGGTAAGGTACCCCCTGAGGGGGAAACTGCACGGAGGGAGGACGCTTGCGACGCACCGACAAGGAAATCACGGACCGGGGGCTCATCGACCGGATCATCGCGGGGTGCCAGGTGGTACGGCTGGGCCTCGCTAAGGACAACGTCCCGTACCTTGTGCCGCTCTCCTTTGGCTACGACGGGAGCGCGCTCTACTTCCACACGGCCCTGACCGGGCGCAAGATCGACTGCATGGAGGCGAACCCCGTCGTCTGCTTCGAGTTCGAGCAGGGGGTGACCCTGCTCTCCCACGAAAGCAACCCCTGCAACTGGACCTTCTCCTACCAGTGCGTCATGGGGCACGGAACGGCCTGCGAACTGGTGGAAACCGACGAGAAGACCTTCGGCCTGCTGCAGGTCATGCGGCAGTACGGTCCGGGGGAGTGGAGCTTCACCCGGGAGTCCCTGGACGGCATTCGCGTCTGGAAGGTTGCCATAGAGGGGATCACCGGCAAGCAGTCCAAGGACAAGTTCCTCCCCTAAAGCCCAAGGTGACGGTTGCTCCCCTTGCCAAGAGGGATCTCAAAGATTAATCTTGAGTGCCGGAACCGGATAACCGAAATTGCACCGAAATCGGCACGGCGCCAGATACGTCCAAACCAAGCAGCACATACACGGAGGATTGCACCATGTTCACCTTGAAAGATCAGACTCTGTTCCGGCAGCAGTGCTACATCAACGGAGAGTGGATCGATGCCCTGGAGGGTGGCACCATAGCTGTCAACAACCCCGCCACGGGCGAGATCATCGGCACGGTGCCCAAGATGGGAACGCTGGAGACCCGCGCCGCGATCGCGGCGGCGGACGCCGCCTTCCCCGCCTGGCGGGCCAAAACGGCCGGCGAGCGTTCGGTTCTGCTGCGCCGCTGGTTCGAGCTGATGCTGGAAAACCAGGAGGACCTGGCGATCCTGATGACCGCCGAGCAGGGGAAGCCGCTGGCCGAGTCGCGCGGCGAGATCGGCTACGCCGCCTCCTTCATCGAGTGGTTCGCCGAGGAGGGGAAGCGGGTCTACGGCGACACCATCCCGACCTTCCAGCAGGGTAAACGTATCGTCGTCCTCAAGGAGCCGATCGGGGTCTGCGCCGCCATCACCCCCTGGAACTTCCCGGCCGCCATGATCACCCGCAAGGCGGGCCCGGCCCTGGCGGTCGGCTGCACCATGGTCCTGAAGCCGGCCAGCATGACCCCCTATTCGGCCCTGGCCTTGGCGGTCCTGGCGGAGCGCGCCGGCATCCCGGCGGGGGTCTTCAACGTGGTCTGCGGCGCCTCCGGGGCCATCGGCAACGAGCTGACCGGCAACCCGACCGTGCGCAAGGTGACCTTCACCGGCTCCACCGAGATCGGCAAGCTGCTCATTCAGCAGTGCGCGGCGACCGTCAAGAAGGTGGCCATGGAGCTGGGCGGCAACGCCCCCTTCATCGTCTTCGACGACGCCGACCTGGACGCCGCGGTCGAGGGGGCCATCGCCTCCAAGTACCGCAACACCGGCCAGACCTGCGTCTGCACCAACCGCTTCCTGGTGCAGGACGGGGTGTACGACGCCTTCCAGGAGAAGCTCGCCGCCGCGGTCGCCAAGATGGTGGTGGGCGACGGCCTCAAGGGGGAGACCCAGCAGGGCCCGCTCATCGACATGAAGGCCGTCGAGAAGGTGGAGGAGCACATCGCCGACGCCGTCGCCAAGGGGGCGCGGGTCGTGGCGGGGGGCAAGCGGCACGAGCTGGGCGGCTCCTTCTTCCAACCGACCATCATCGCCGACGTGACGAGCGACATGCTGGTGGCGCGGGAGGAGACCTTCGGCCCGCTGGCGCCGCTGTTCCGCTTCACGACCGACGAGGAGGCGGTCCGCATGGCCAACGACACCGAGTTCGGCCTGGCCTCCTATTTCTACAGCCGGGACATCGGCCGGGTCTGGCGCGTCGCCGAGGCGCTGGAGTACGGCATCGTCGGGGTCAATTCCGGTCTGATCTCCTCGACGGTGGCCCCCTTCGGCGGGGTCAAGGAATCGGGCGTCGGGCGGGAGGGTTCCAAGTACGGCGTGGAGGACTTCCTGGAGATCAAGTACGTCTGCATGGGGGGAATCTGACGGAAGGCTGGGAAGTTCTATGTTCTACGTTCTACGTTCCATGTTAAAGACATGCTGGCTATGGCATGGACGGGGGCGTGGAACTGTTTGACAATTGCCGACGTTATATTTGAGGCCAGATTTACATGGTTATAACGCAGAACGTAGAACCTAGAACGTAGAACCTAGAACGTAGAACGGTCGTAGCCTTTAAGGAGCCCGCGGCATGAGTCTCGAGACGAGCAGGGAGATGTTCCATCAGGTCCGGGAGCTGGTGAGCGCCAACGGCGCACAGGCCCTGGAAAACCTGGCCTGGCTCAAGTCTCAGATGGACTCCTACTTCTTCATCACCATGCAGCGGGAGGCGGGCGCGGTCTGCAACCTGGCCCAGGGGCTCGCTAGTCTGGCCCGCAACCAGAGGCTCACCCTGGCCGACCGCAGCAAGACCCTGATCCTGGCGCGCCTGAACCAGCCCGGCTCGCTCTACGACACGCTGCACACCCTGCAGGAGCGGGACATCTCCTACGCGGAGTTCACCCACTCCCTGGGCGCCGTCCCCGGCCTTCCGCACGGGCTGGAGGTGCAGCGCTTCGACTTCGACCGCAAGGAGCACGGGGAGATCCTGCAGGCCCCGGAGCCGGAGATCCCCGCCGCCATCAGGGAGGGGATCGCCCAAGCCCTGGAGAGCCGCTACCCGCTCTTCGACCGCTCGGAGCTGGACCGGCTGCTGCGCCTTTTGTGGCTCAACAACGAGGAGTACGTCCGCATCTCCCCCCCCAAGCGGGTCGCCCAGCTCCTCTGGGTGTTCCAGCAGGGGAACCGCCTGGGCGGGATCTTCCTGGATGTGGAGGAGACCGACCGGGAAAAGCCCCGGCGCGAGACGCGCGTTTTGTTCGCCGTCGGCAACCCGCCCCAGAAGGATTTCCTGCTGCAGACCATGGAGGTGTTCAACCGGCTCGAACTCGGGGTGCAGCGGGCCTACTGCCTCACCATCTCCAACGGCGTGCACCCCTTCTTCCTGGGCACCTTCTACGTGAAAAAGCGCGACTCCGGCTCGCTCGCCAAGGGGGGCGAGCTGTTCGACCGGCTGCAGCAGGAGCTCTACAATACCCAGATCCTCTCGACCGCCTCGCCCACCTACCGGGAATTCGTGACCCGCAAGGTCATGACCGGCGAGGAGGGGTCGCTGGTGAACGCCTTCATCTCCTTTTGCCACACCAACCTGGCCCACCACCACCCCGACCCCTTTTGTTTCGAGGAGGTGCTGGGGGCCTTTCACAGCCATCCCGACATCGCCCTGAGGCTCGCCGGGCTGTTCCGGACCCGGTTCGCTCCCGGGCTCCCCGGGCGCGAGGCGCGGTACGCCGCGGCGCTGGAGGAGGCCACGCGCCTCGTCGAGGCCTACAACACCGGGCACCGCCACCTCGACGACCTGCGCCGGGCCATCTTCCGCTGCGCCATCACCTTCATCCGCCACACCCTGAAGACCAATTTCTACGTCCCGGAAAAGCACGCCCTGGCCTTCCGCCTGGACCCCGCCTACCTCTGCGAGCTGAGTCCCGAAGTCATCGCCGACCTCCCTCCCGAGGTCCCCTTCCGCATCACCTTCTTCTTCGGCCGCTACGGTGCGGGGTACCACATAGGATTCTCCGACATCGCCCGGGGCGGCTGGCGCACCGTCATCACCCGGAGCCGTGACGAGTACCTTGCCGCGACCGGCACCCTGCTGCGCGAGGTCTACCAACTGGCGCACACCCAGCACCAGAGGAACAAGGACATCTACGAGGGGGGCTCCAAGCTGGTCGTGGTGCTCGACGCGGCCAACATGGAGGCCCGGGATCTCACCACCCAGCGGCTCTACAAGCTGCAGTTCGGTTTCCTGAACGCCTTCCTGGACATCTTCGTGACCGACGGGGGGCTCGCCCGCGACCCCCGGGTGGTCGATTACTACGGCGAGGACGAGCCGATCGAGCTGGGTCCCGACGAGAACCTGCACGACGTCATGATCGAGATGATCGCGCGCCAGTCGCTCAAGCGCGGCTACCTGCTCGGCATCGGCATCATCTCCAGCAAGCGGGTCGGCATCAGCCACCGGGAGTACGGCGTCACCGCGACCGGCGTCCTGCAGTTCGCCGAGGTCGCCATGCGGGAGCTGGGGATCGACATCCGCAAGGACCCCTTCTCGGTGAAGTTCACCGGCGGCCCCAACGGCGACCTGGCCGGCAACGCCCTGCGCCTTTTGCTGGCGCGCTCCCCGCAGGCGCGGGTCAAGCTGGTGCTGGACGCAAGCGGCGCCATCTTCGACCCGGAGGGGATGCGGCACGAGGAGCTGGGGCGCCTGCTGCTGAAGAGCGACCTGGACGCCTTCGACCCCGGCTCCCTGCACCCGGGCGGCTTCATCCTGTATCGCGGGGAGCGCCGCACCGAGGGGCTGCGCGAGCTGTTCAAGCGCGTGGTGAGCACCGGTACCGGGGTCGAGGAGCAGTGGGTGACCACGGACCAGCTGCACCGGGAGTTCGGCAACCTGCTCTTCTCCGTCCCCACCGACCTGTTCATCCCCGCCGGCGGCAGCCCCGAGACCATCGACCGGGACAACTGGCAGCGCTTCTTCCGGGAGGACGGCACGCCGACCACCCGGGTCATCGTCGAGGGGGCCAACGCGTTCATCACCCCGCAGGCCCGCGTCCAGATGCAGCGCCGCGGCATCGTCATCATGCGCGACGCCTCGGCCAACAAGTGCGGGGCGATCTCCTCCTCCTACGAGATCATCGCCAACCTGCTCCTTTCCGAGGAGGAGTTCCTGCAGCACAAGGAGCGCTACGTGGCGGACGTGCTGGAGATCCTGGAGCAGCGCGCCCGGGACGAGGCGCAGCTCATCTTCAGGCGGCACCGGGAGGCGGGGGGGAGCTCCAGCTACACGGAGATCTCCGACGCCCTGAGCCAGGAGATCAACGGGCACTACGCGCGGCTCTTCGGCTTTTTCCAGCGTCACCCGGAGCTGTGCGGGGAGCCGGTCTTCCGGCGTGCCGTCCTGTCGCACCTGCCGCGCATGCTTAGGGAGGATCCCGGCTACCGCGCCAGGATCGACAGGTTGCCGCCCAAGTGCCTGTACGCCATCCTCGCCGCCGAGATCGCTTCCTCGCTGGTCTACCGCGGCGACCGGGAGTCGGATTTTCAGGCGATGATCCAGGGGCACCTGGCCCGGAACTTCGCCAGCCTGGAGCTGTAGGGTCGAAGGTTTTGCCCAATGTCCCATCTCCCGGAGGGGGAGGGGAGGAAATGTTTTGTCCCCCCTATGGAATAGGGGGGAAGCTGAACGTAGTGAAGCAGGGGGGTGTATCCGCCGGCGGAGAGACCCCCCTGTCTCGCTGCGCGAGCCTTCCACCCTGCTGCGCAGGGGGGATACAGCCGAATTCCCTCCCCTAACGTAATGGCAGTGGGGTTAGGGAGGGGGTGTCGCCCGCAGCGTGAGCCCGGCGTCACTCCTGGGAAAGCGCCTCGGTGCGCAAGCTATTCTCTGTGGCAAAATTGCCCAGATTTGAAACTCATGACTTACAAGGAGGCGTACAACGATGCAGCTGAAAAACTTGCTTGTCCTGATGGATACCTTGCCCCATGCGGCGGACCGGCTCGATCTCGCGATCGGCATTGCCAAACAGCACGGGGCGGGGATCGTCGGGCTCAACGTGGCCACCCACCATCTGCTCCCCGCCGCCAGGAGCCAGGACAGCGACCTCGGGGCGCAGCTGAACGAGCTGTTCCTGCAGAAGACGGGGGAGGCCGGGGTCCGCGCGACCTGGCTCGGCGTCGACAGCAAGCTCCGCGGGGGGGTGGCCGAGGTCATCAACCATTATGCGACCTTTGCCGACCTGGTCGTGCTCGGCCAGACGGAATACGGCTCCAAGGAGCGGCGCGCCGAGGACCACCTGCCGGAGCGCGTCGTGCTCGGCTCGGGGAAACCGGTGCTCATCGTTCCCTATACCGGCGTATTCCCGAGCCTCGGCGAGCGGGTCCTGGTGGCCTGGAAAACCGGGCGGGAATCATCCCGCGCGCTGGCCGACGCCCTCCCCCTGCTGAAAAAGGCCGGATCGGCCCACATCTTCGAGGTCAATCCGACCCAAGGGGAGCTGACCGACATGGAGAGCCTCTGCGCCTACCTGGAGGGGCACGGGGTGCAGGCGGGGATCGAGACGAGCGCCATCACGGAGCTGAGGGTGGGGGACGTGCTGCTGAACCGGGTGGCCGACGAGGGGAGCGACCTTTTGGTCATGGGCGCCTATGTGGACCTTCATTTCGGCAGCTACGCCCTGGGGGAGGTGGCGAAGCACGTGCTGCGCCACATGACCGTGCCGGTTCTCATGTCGCACTGAGGGTGCGCTTCCGCTGGATGTTGTGTAGAACTGTCCCCCCTATGGATTAGGGGGGAAGCTGAACGTAGTGAAGCAGGGGGGTGGTTCCTGCTGCCAAGAGACCCCCCTGTCTCGCAGGCGCGAGCCTTCCCCCCTACTTCGCAGGGGGGACACAACCTTTGAGGTGCTGGCAAAATGGAAAGAATCATTTCTCTGGAGCTCAGCGCCACCGGATCGCCGATTTATGCTCGGGACAAGTTCCCTCTCCCGGTGGGGGAGGGCTAGGGAGGGGGAAAGCCTGCAAGGGGAAGGGAGATTTCACAACTGCCCGAGTTCCCGCGCGGAGCCCTCCTTGCCCGCTCCCAGGGCGTTGCGGATGCCGACCTGCCGGCCGTCCTCCTGGCCGCAACTGTAGGCATCGGGATTGATGTAGCTCTTGCGGCTGCGAATGGTCCTGACGACCCCCAAATCCTCCATGGCCTTCTTGATCAGCCCTTCCTTCACAGGCACCAGCGCGCCGGGCGTGACCGGCGTCTGCTGCTTCTGCTCCCTCAAACGCTCCGTCACCGTGGAAACGGCCCCGAGGTAATAGGACTGCCGCGCCAGCTCCCGCTGGCGGCCGGCAGTGCTTGCTATTGCCGCCGACTTCATGTATTGAGAGCAGAGCCTTCTAATCGTGCGCTCCAGGAAGCTGAAGGTGTAGGCAGCTATCTGCACGTCGGCCCCGACCCCTAGGAAGGTGAGCTTCCCGGTCGACGCATGGTGTATGGCCTGGCAGTCGAACGCGGCGCAGACCGAGCCGGAGAGGTGGCGCACCCACTTGGGCAGGTTCTTCGCGGCGCTCGTTTCCACCCGGTCCGCAAGCTCGGGCTTGCGCTCGCTCCCGATATCAGCCATGGCCAGGTTGTGCGCCGCCAGCAGGCGCTGGGCGTGGCTCGCCGCCAGTGCCGCTTCGTGCTCGTTGCTGGATGCGGCAAGCGCGAGCAGCTTCTTTATCTTCTCTATGATCGGGGTCTTGTCTGTCATCTCTGCTCCTTTGCGCCGGGAGATGATAGCACGGGACGGGACCGTCCCCCAACGCAAATGCGGGCGCGCAGACGGGAAGATGGCCTCAGGTGTATAATCAACCAAAAAGTTTTTCCAGACTGTTTCCATGGTTCCCTTGGCGTCTTTGCGCTTTGCTCTTTGCGTTGAGGCATCACGCCCCTTAGAGCCTGGAAACGTGAAATCTTGAGAGCCCATGAAACAGAGCAGCTTCACAGACAGCCCCGTCGAGCGGCTTTCGGGAACCCTGGAGCGGGTCACCTTCCGCAGCGAGGAGACCGGCTTCTGCGTGCTGCGGGTGAAGGTGGCCGGGCACCGGGAGCTGGTCACCGTCACCGGCTCGGCCGCCTCCGTGACGCCGGGCGAGTTCCTGGAGTGCACCGGCTCCTGGCACAACGACCGGGTCCACGGCATGCAGTTCAAGGCGGCGCAGCTGCAGGTGGTGCAGCCCACGACCCTGGAGGGGATCGAGAAGTACCTGGGAAGCGGCATGGTAAAGGGGATCGGTCCCCACTTCGCCAAGGCGCTGGTGCAGGCCTTCGGCGCGGAGGTCTTCGACGTCATCGAGGAGACCCCGGCGCGCCTGCTGGAACTCCCGGGGATCGGCCCCAAGCGGATGGAGAAGGTCGCCGCCGCCTGGGTGGAGCAGAAGGCGGTCCGGGAGATCATGGTCTTCCTGCAGTCCCACGGACTGGGTACCGCCCGCGCGGTGCGCATCTACAAGACCTACGGCAACGAGGCGATCCTCAAGGTGACCGAGAACCCCTACCGGCTCGCCCTGGACATCCACGGCGTCGGCTTCAAGACCGCGGACGCGCTCGCCGCCAAGCTTGGGCTGGCGCCCGATTCCCCCATGCGCGCCCAGGCGGGGGTCAGGCACGTGCTGCAGGAGATGTCCGGGCGCGGCCACTGCGCGGCGGCGCGCGACGAGCTCTGCAGTAGCGCCGCGGCCCTTCTGGAGATAGCGCAACCCGTGATCGACGCGGCGATAAGCGCGGAGATCGCCGAGGAGAACCTGATACCCGACGAGATCGCCGGCCGACCCTGCCTTTTCCTGACCCCCCTGTACCGCGCGGAGGTCGGCGTCGCCGCGAGCCTTTCCCGCCTCGCGCCGGGCGCGCCCCCGTGGGGGGAGATCGTTGCGGAACAGGCGATCCCCTGGGTGGAGGGGGAGACCGGACTCACCCTCTCACCCTCCCAGCGCGAGGCGGTCCGGCTCGCCCTGGGGAGCAAGGTGGTCGTGATCACCGGCGGGCCCGGCGTCGGCAAGACCACCCTGGTGAACAGCATCCTCAGCATCATCCGGGCCCGCAAGCTGCGGGTGACCCTCTGCGCCCCGACGGGGAGGGCCGCCAAGCGGCTCACCGAGTCGACCGGGCTGGAGGCGAAGACCATCCACCGCCTGCTGGAGTTCGACCCGCAGACCTTCGGCTTCAAACGCGGCAGGGACAACCCGCTGGAGACCGATCTCCTGGTGCTCGACGAGTCGTCCATGGTGGACGTCGTGCTGATGAACAAGCTCTTGCCGGCGGTCCCGGACTCCGCCGCGCTGGTGATCGTCGGGGACGTGGACCAGCTCCCCTCCGTGGGGCCAGGGTGCGTCCTGGCCGACATCATCGCCTCCGGCGCGGTCCCGACGGTCCGGCTCACCGAGATCTTCCGCCAGGCGGCCAGCTCCCGCATCATCGTGAACGCCCACCGCATCAACCGCGGCGAGCTGCCGCTCAAGGACGAGGGTAAGGAACTCTCCGATTTTTACTTCATCCCCGCCGACACCCCCGAGGATATCCACGCCAAGCTGTTGCAGGTGGTCACCGAGCGCATCCCGAAGCGCTTCGGGCTGCACCCGGTGCGCGACATCCAGGTGCTGACCCCGATGAACCGGGGCGGGCTCGGCGCGCGCTCCCTGAACGCCGAGCTGCAGCAGGCGTTAAACGGCAAGGCCGAGCCGAAGGTCACCCGTTTCGGCACCGGCTTCGCGCCGGGCGACAAGGTGATCCAGACCGTCAACAACTACGACAAGGAGGTCTTCAACGGAGACATCGGCAGGATCGCGACGCTGGACCTGGACGAGGGGAGCCTGAGCGTGGAGTTCGACGACAGGCTGGTCCCCTACGAGTTCGGCGAACTGGACGAGCTCTCCCTCGCCTACGCGACCAGCATCCACAAGAGCCAGGGGAGCGAGTACGCCGCCGTGGTGATCCCGCTCGCCATGCAGCACTACACCATGCTGGAGCGCAACCTGATCTACACGGCGGTCACCCGCGGCAAGCAGCTGGTGGTCGTCATCGGCGAGCCGAAGGCGCTCGCCATGGCCGTCAAGAACCAGAAGTCCCAGCACAGGCTCACCAAGCTGGCGGGGAGGATCGCGGGGTAAAACCGCCGGACTCTCTGCGGCAAACTCACCGCTTCTCACCATCTGTCAACGCTGTCTCCCAAGCCAATCGTCCTCCCCTCTCGTGAAGACCTTGATATGGTGCCAACGGATTTCCTCAGCTTGGCCTCCTGGAAGATTCAGCTGATGGTTGCAGAGGCATTATGACTATGATACCATGGTCATAATTCCACGTGGAGGTGCCGTATGTCGCAGGTAGTATCAAAATCCCAGTTCAAACCGCGATCGTTGGAGTACTTCCGCCGGATTGAACAAACCGGAGAGGAACTGGTTATTACGGACCATGGCAAGCCTGTTCTGAAGGTTGTCCCGTATATTGCCGATCCGGAAGAGTGCTTCCGGGGACTGCGCAATACCGTGATACGCTACGATAATCCGCTGGAGCCGGTAGGATCGGACGACTGGGAGGCTCTCACGTGATTCTGCTCGATACCCACGCCCTACTGTGGTGGGTTAACGACCCTTCACTGCTGAGCACCGCTGCACAAATTGCGATCGGTTCCGCTGTGCATTCAAGTACCGTGCAGGTCTCCTGTATCAGTTCCTGGGAGATTGCCCTGCTCGTGGAGCGTGGCCGTCTACAACTGACGCTCGATGTTCGCGACTGGCTTTATCGTTGCGAAAAGCTGCCGTTTCTCTCCTTTATACCAGTGAGCAACGCGATAGCGGTCGAGTCGGTTCGTCTGCCCGGGTTTCCTCATCCTGATCCAGCTGACAGGATCATCGCAGCCACCGCCCTGTCACTGGGTGCGGAATTGGTCACCAAGGATGATAAACTGCGAAACTATGCACATCTGAAAACGATTTGGTGAGGTCTTGATTATCTCTCCACCAGCAGCAACGGACAAGCGGGTAGGGCAACCATGCTGATCATCGTCGAATCGCCCACCAAGGCGCGCAAGATACAGTCCATCCTCAAGTCGAAGACCATCTCGACGGTCGGCCATTTCAAGGACCTCCCCGACTCGTCCCTCGGCGTCGACCTGGAAACCTACCACCCCACCTTCGTCTACCACGAGAAAAAAAAGAACCTCCCGCGCGAGCTGCGCGAGGCGGCCAAAGGGGAGACGGTCATGCTGGCGGGCGACCCGGACCGCGAGGGGTACGCCATCTCCAGCCACATCTTTCAGGAGGTGAAGGGGGTCGCCAAGTCCTGCCTGCGCATGGAGATCTTCGAGGTGACCGAGAAGGGGCTCAGGGAGTCGCTCTCCCGCGCGGTCCCCTTCGAAGCGACCAACGCCGGGCTCTACCACGCCTTCCTGGGCCGCAGGATCGGCGACCGGCTGGTCGGCTACCTGCTGTCGCCCCTGGCGAGCCGGGAGCTGCACGGCAAGTTCTCCGTCGGGCGGGTGCAGTCGCCGGCGGTGCGCCTGGTGGTGGACCGGGAGCGCGAGATCCGCGCCTTCCAGCCGACCCCCTTCTGGATCCTGAGCATCCTACTGGACAAGGACGGCACCCGGTTCCTGGCGCGCCACGTCCGGGGGAAGTTCGAGGTCCAGGCGGACGCGCAGGCGATCATCGACCTGATCCTTTCCCGGAGTCACGCCCTGGCCGAGAAGGTGGAGCGCCGGGAGGCGCGGCAGTCCCCCAAGCCCCCCTTCACGACGGTCGACCTGCAGGCCGCGGCCGCCGCCCGCCTCAAGCTGTCGCCGGAGCAGACCATGAAGCTCGCCCAGTCGCTCTTCGACCAGGGGCTCATCACCTACCACCGCACCGACTCGGTCCGCATGTCCGACGAGTTCGTAGCCGAGATCCGCGCCTTCCTGACCGGTTCCCTGGGCCCCGCCTACCTCCCGCCCAAGCCGAACCAGCACACGTCCAAGAACTCCCAGGCCGAGGCGCACGAGGGGATCCGCCCGACCCACATGCATTCGCTCGCCGAGACCGCGGCCCTGATCTCCCGGGAGCGGCTCACGCCGGAGCACGCCAGGCTCTACGACCTGATTTTCCGGCGCGCCGTCGCGAGCCAGATGGCGCAGGCGGTCTTCGACGCCACCACCATGCTCTTCGATTGCGCCGGGGAGAAGTTCAAGGCGACCGGCCGGGTGCTGAAGTTCGACGGTTTCCTCCGGGTCTACAGCGAGGCCGAGGAGGAGAAGGAGAAGAGGGGCGAGGAGGACCCGCTGCAGGCGCTCCCCCCGGTCCTGCCGGGCGAGCTGGTGCCGAAGCTGGGCGAGAACCTGGAGGAGAAGAAGACCAAGCCGCCCGGCCGCTTCAGCTTCGGCTCGCTCGTCAAGGAGCTGGAGCGGCTGGAGATCGGCCGCCCCTCCACCTACGCGGCAATCACCAAGAACATCGCCGACCGCGGCTACGTGCGCGAGGAGAAGGGGAAGGTCGTCCCGCTGCCGCCGGGCGAGGCCCTGGTCGATTACCTGCGCGAGAAGCACCCCTGGGTGATCGACTACGAACTCACCCGCAGGATGGAGGGGTTCCTCGACCTGGTGGTGGAGAACAAGGAGACCTGGCAGCGCTTCTGCCGCGGGGTGCACGGCAAGATGGGCTACGCCAGGCCCCAGGAGCGGGGCGAATCGGGCGGCCCGAGCGAGGGGCAACTGCGCTACGCCCGTGCCCTGGCCGACCAGCAGGGGGCGACCATCCCCGAGGCGACCCTCAAAAGCGGCAGGGAGCTTTCGGCCTGGATCGACGCGGCCCTGGGCGCCAAGGGCGCACCGAAAGGGGGTGCAGCCCGAGCCCGCACCGGCGCTTCCCCCCCGGCCGCCGGAGGGAGGGGCGCTGCCGGCGCGGGACGCGCGCCGGCAGGAGCGGGAGTCAAGGCGCCCGGCGAAAGCCTGGGCGCCTGTCCCGCCTGCCGTGCGCCGGTGCTGGAGCAGGAGAAGGCCTACAGCTGCTCGGCACGCTGCGGCTTCGTGCTTTGGAAGGACAGGCTTTCCAGGTGGGGCAAGAAGATCTCCCCGTCGCTCGCCGGCAGGCTCCTGAAGGGGAAGCCGGTCCTTTTGAGAGGTCTCGTTTCGACCAAGGACGCAGCCGCGAAGTTCGACGCCCATGGGGAGCTGCAGCAGGACCCCCAGTACGGCTGGGGCATCCGCCTCAATTTTGACGCGGGGCGGGAGGCGCCCGGCAAATCCGGCCGGAACCGGGAAACCTGAGAGGCACGGGCCACAATACCGCGCAAAATGCGCCGGGGCCGGCAGGTATTAGACTGGCCACCCGGCGCTTTCGGGCAGCGGTAGTGTCTGGCTAGCCGCAGTGGGTCAAAAACCTCCTTCCCCCTGGCGCCAGCCTTCGCCAAGGCTTCGGCTGACAAAGGGGAGGGTCGGGGTGAAGGGGAGGGGGAGCAGGATGCCAAGACGTATCCGATGACAATGCTGAGGCAGCGGGCATGTTGCAGCGTGTTAATTGGCTTGCTATTATGATTAGAGTGAGGTAAATTTCCGTTCGCGGCGTGAGGTAACTACTGTGTCTTCTCGGACTTGAAGGCAACTAGCTGAGCGGGGAAGGCTGCACAGCATGCAATGGTAGCAAGGGGACGCTGAAACTTCGGGTCTCCGTGTGATCAACTTTTAAGACCTTCCTGATGCTGCACCTGGCAGTCACGTTGTGTGAACGCCCGGCGCACTTCACAAACCCCGAATAAAGGAGAGAACACATGTTTGGAACCAGTATCTTTTCGCTGCTCATGCTCGTGGTCGGTACCTGTCTGTTCATGGTTGCAGGACTTGCAGTCTGCATCGTCATATCGATCTTCTGCGACACCATCAATCTGAGCGGCTGGGTAGACGGCTTTGCAGAAAAGGTGATCGCCCTGGTCTTCGTTCCCATCCTATTGGCGGCTCGCGCCGTTGACGTAGTGATGTGGCTCTTTGTTCCGGCGAACATCAAGTACTCCTTGAGTTCCAAAGTATAATTTCCCCTTCCAGAGCCGTCCGGCTCTGCAGCCAGCAATAGATCGGACACCGAGGCCAGGGGGCGGGTAACCGCCCCCTGGCCCCTTTTTTCCCGCCGCACCCTTTCCCGCCTCCCCCGGCCCCCTGGATTGTCTCCCCCGGAAGCGCTCCCCATCGGTCTGCCGCGCGCCCTGCGGTTTAGAGCCAAAAGAGTCGCTTGACCGAGCTCCCCCTGTTCAACAGCTGATCCGAATTTGTTCATCCATTGCACATTCACCCCGCCCCCGACCGGGCTCCTCACGGCTTCAGCGCGTCTTTTCGGCTGCTTAGGCGGCGTGCCCTCCTGGCATGCCGCGTGAAGGAAAGGAGGCAGCCGCCGGTTATCGAAGCCATCCCGGTTTCGCCTGAAACGCTGAAATCGTTGCCCTGAAAGGAGCTACCGCCATGTTTTCACTCGTCCACTTCAGCCGGGTCTTCCCCTATATCCACCCCTATCTCTTTCCCATTGAAACGCCCAATACGGACGCTCCTGACGCGGGAAACTGCGCCCCGCAGGTCTGCCCCGATCCGGCCGCCGGGCAGCGTGCCGCCTCGGCCGCCGAGAGCGCGGCGGCCTTGACCCGCTCCGGCCAGGGGAGGCATCTGAAGAGCCTGCACCGGCGCCATCTGCGCAGCCAGCGAAACGACGCCCTCACCTACAGTGGAGCCCTGCGCCACACCGCCTGGTAGCAAGGTGCCCCCAGGCGGCGCTGCCACCTTTTCCCCGCCCGGAGCCCCCGGAGCGTAGCGCCCCCCGCTATCCCACACCCCCCCGCCGCAGGCTTGCCGACGGAAACCGGGATTGCCCTTTTCTTTTGGCGGCGGCCCTGATATTGTAATGAAAATCCCGCGTAGCAAGGTGCACATGCTTTTCTCCGGAACACCCCGGCGGCTCTGGTCGCCGTATCTCGTCGCCCTTCCCGTCTTCGCAGTTGCCGCCGCGGCACGACTGCTGTTTTTCGGCACCCTCGGTACCCGCGTCCCCTTCGTCACCCTGTTTCCCGCCGTCACGATCGCGGTCCTCTTCGGCGGACTCCCCGCCGGCCTGCTGGTGACCTTGCTCTCCTCCGTCCTGGCGGTCTACTGCTGGATCGAGCCGGTAGGCCACCTCGCCATCAGCAACGCCCCCGACTGGCTCGCTCTGCTCATCTTCGTGCTGAGCTGCGTCATGGTTTCCTGGCTCAGCGAAGTCGCCCGCCGCGCCCAGAGGCGGGCGGTCGAGGCGGAGGGGCAGCTGAAGCTCGGAGCCGAGCGGGAGCTGGCGAGGGGCGCCCTGGCGGAGAGCGAGGCCAAGTTCCGCTCCTACGTGCACCACGCGCCGATAGCGGTATTCGTGGTGGACCGGGAAGGGAATTTCGTCGATTTCAATCCGGCGGCGCTCAGCCTGGTCGGCTACCGGGCCGACGACCTCGCGCGCATGCATTTCCTGGAGGTGCACCCGGCGGAGGAGCGCCCCGCCCTGCAGGGGCAGTTCGCCATCCTGCTGGAGCGGGGGCGCGTCGAACTGGAAACCCGTCTGGTGAGGGGGGACGGCAGGCTGGTCTGGGTCGCCCTGCGCGCCGTCATGCTCGACGAGCGCCACGCCATCGGTTATTTCCAGGACATAAGCGAGCTTAAAATGTCCGTGCAGAGCATGGGCGAGCGCCTGGCCCTGCGGGAACAGCTGGCGAGCATCGCCGCCACCGTGCCGGGAGTCATCAACTCCTTCCGCCTCGGGCCGGACGGCTCCGTCTCCATGCCCTATGCCAGCCCGGCGCTGGAGGAGATCTACGGCCTGCAGCCGGCCGAGGTCGCCGACGACGCCACACCCCTTTTCGACGTGATCCATCCCGACGACCTCGAGGGGGTGCAGCGCTCCGTCGCCGGGTCGGCGGACGCCATGACCCCCTGGCGCGACGAGTTCCGGGTCAACCACCCGCTGAAGGGGGTGATCTGGGTCGAGGGGCATTCCGTGCCGCAGCGCGAGGCCGACGGGAGCGTCCTTTGGCAGGGGTTCATCCAGGACATCACGGCGCGCAAACGCTCCGAGGAGGCGCTGCTCGATTCCAGCGGGTTCAACCGCCAGATCATCGACGGCGCCGGGGAAGGGATCATCGTGTACGGGCTGGACCTGCGCATCCAGGTCTGGAACAGCTACATGGAGAGGTTCACCGGCCGGTCCGCCGCCGAGGTCGCGGGGCGCCACCCGATGGAGCTCTTCCCCTTCCTGGAAGAGTTCGGGGTGCTGGAAATCCTGAAGGGGGTCCTCCTGGGCGACCCCGGCCGCAGCATCGAGTTCGCCTTCCACTCCCCCCACCTCGGCAGGACCTGCTGGGTCACGGATTCCTTCGCCCCGCTGCACAACGCCAAGGGGGAGATCATCGGGGTGATCGGCATCGTGTGCGACGTATCGGACCGCAGGAGCGTCGAGGAGGAGCTGCGCGGCTCCGAGGCGCGCTTCCGCACCCTGGTGGAGCAGGCGGGGGACGCCTTCTTCGTGCACGGCCGCGACGGCAGGTTCCTCGACGTGAACCGGCGCGCCTGCGAGAGCCTCGGCTACGGGCGGGAGGAGCTGTTGCAGCTCGGCGTGTCCGACCTGGAACAGGACCTCGACCTGGAGCTGATCCAGCGCGCCTGGGACCAGCTGGAGCCGGGCCGGCACTGCACGCTCTGGGGGCGCCAGAGGCGCAAGGACGGCTCGATCTTCCCGGTCGAGGTGCGCCTGGGGAGCTACCTGCAAAACGGGGAGCGCCTCTTCCTCGGGCTGGCGCGCGACATCAGCGAGCGCGAGCGCAGCGAGGAGCTGGTCCGCGAGGCCTCCCGGCGGCTGGAGCTGGCCACCAGGTCCGGGGGGCTCGGCGTCTGGGACCTGGACGTGGCCACCAATACCCTGGTCTGGAATGACCGGATGTTCGAGCTCTACGGCGTCAGCCGGGACGACTTCGACGGCGGCCGCGCCGTCTGGAGCGACCGGCTGCACCCGGAGGACCGGGACCGGGTCCTGGCGGCCACCGATGCCGCCCTGAGCGGCGCCGGGGAGTTCGACGCCGAGTTCCGGGTGGTCGCCCCGGACGGCGCCGTCAGGACCCTGAAGGCCGATTCCATCGTCGTGCGCGACGGGCAGGGACGCGCGCTGCGCATGATCGGGCTGAACCGCGACATCACCCGGCAGCGCTCCCTGGAGGCCCAGCTGCTCCAGGCGCAAAAGATGGAGGCGGTGGGGCGGCTGGCCGGAGGGGTGGCCCACGACTTCAACAACAACCTGACCGTGATCCTGGGCTACGCCGAGCTCTCCCGCCTGGTGGCGGTGAACGGCGAGACCTTCCACGAGTACCTGGAGCAGATCATCAGGGCCGCCGAGCACTCCCGCGACATCACCCAGCAGCTCCTGGCCTTCTCGCGCAACGAGATCATCGCTCCCCGGCAGGTGGACCTGAACCAGCTGATCCGGCAGACGGAAAAGACCCTGGCGCGCCTGATCGGCGAGGACGTCGGGCTCAGGATGAGCACCCCGGGCGGGGTCTGGCCGGTGCTGATCGACCCCTCCCAGGTGAACCAGATCATCATGAACCTCGCCGTCAACGCGCGCGACGCCATGCCGTCGGGCGGCACCCTGAGCATCGAGACCAGAAACCTGCGGCTGGACGAGACCTACTGCCTCAGCAACCCCGAGGCCCGGCCCGGGGAGTACGTCCAGCTGACGGTCAGCGACACCGGCCTGGGGATGGACCGGCAGACCCTGGCCCACATCTTCGAGCCGTTTTATACCACCAAGGGGGTCGGCAAGGGGACCGGGCTGGGGCTGGCGACCGTGTACGGCATCATGAGCCAGAACGACGGCTTCATCAAGGTCTTCAGCGAGCCGGGCCGAGGGGCGGCCTTCGCCCTGTTCTTCCCGCGCATGGCCCGGGAAGGCGGGGCCCCGGCCGAGAGCGCGCAGGGCGCGGCCGCGGGTGAGGGGGCCGTGCTGCTGGTGGAGGACGAGGGGAACGTGCGGCAGATGGCCCGGCTGATGCTGGAAAACGCCGGCTTCTCCGTCCTGCCGGCGACCTCCCCCCTGCAGGCGCTCGAGCTCTGCCGGCGGCCGGAACTGCGCATCGACTGCCTTTTGACCGACGTCATCATGCCGGGGATGAACGGCGTGGAACTCTCCGCAGCGGTCCGGGAGCTGCGCCCCGGCATCGGGATGGTCTTCATGTCCGGCTATACCGCCGACGTGATCGCGCAGCACGGCGTGCTGACCCCCGGCGTCAACTTCCTCCAGAAGCCGTTCGACATGAACAGCCTGAGCGAGAAGGTACTGGAGGCGGTCCGCGCCTCCCGGCTCCGCTAGGGCCGCGGCAGCCTCGGAACCGGGACCCGCTCCGAAAGCAACCCTCCCTCGGCGTCGCTGCCGCCATCCCGCGCACTCCGGGCCCCCCGCAGCTCCCTTGATCCGACCCGCCTCGCCCGGTCCTCCCCGCCCCGCTTATCATTAAAGTAATTCCCCTCTCTGCCGATGCGTTGAAAAGGAGCGTCCCCCGGTCCCGGCTGCGCCGCAGCAGGAGCCGGCTCCGCTCCCCGCGCAAGCCGCACGGCTTGTCGTGCGCGGAAACCGACGCCGCCAAAGGGTTGAGACATGTCCAAGTTGAACCTGACCACCAAGATGAGCCTGGTGACCTCCCTGCTGCTGGCGGGGATACTCTCCGTCATGGCGCTCTTTGCCTACCTGTACCTGGAAAAGCAGTTCATGAGCACCATTTCCCGGCAACAGTACAGCATGGTCGAGCTCATGGCTGACGAGATAGACAGCAAAATTCTCATGACCAAGCGGCAGCTGGTCGCCCTGGCCGGCATCGTCCAGCCGGCCGACCTGCAGGACCCGGCGCGGGCCGACCGCTTTCTCAGGCTGCAGCCCGATGAACTGGAGACCTTCGACAACGGCCTGTACCTCTTTTCGGCCGGGGGGAGGCTGCTGGCGGCCAATCCCGCGGCGCCGGAACTGATCGGCAGGGACTACTCCTTCCGGGACTATTTCAAGAGGACGGTCGCCTCCCGGAAGCCGGTCGTCTCCGAGCCTTTCCTGTCGACCCGCAGCCACCGGCATCCGGTCGTCACCTTCTCCGCGCCGATCCTCGACGCCCGGGGGGGGCTTGCCGGCATGCTCTGCGGCTCGCTCGACCTCATGAAACCCAACTACCTGGGGAAGCTGGCGAGCTCCCGGCTCGGGGAGCACGGCTACCTGTACCTCTACAACACGAACCGGTCCATCCTGGTGCACCCCGACCGGGGGAGGATCCTGAAACTGGACGTCCCCCCCGGGGCGAACAGGCTGTTCGACGCCGCCATCAAAGGTTTCGAGGGGACCGGCGAGACGGTCAGCTCCCGGGGGCTCCCGCTGATCAGCTCCTTCAAGAGGCTGAAGAACACGGACTGGATACTCGCGGCCAACTGCCCGCAGTACGAGGCCTATGCACCGCTGCAGAAGGCGAAGTGGTACTTTCTGAGCGCACTGTTCGCGGCGCTGTACTGCACGACCATGGTCACCTGGTTTTTCATGCGACACCTGACCGCGCCCCTGGTCCATTTCACCCGGCACGTCGAGGAGATCACCGGCAAGGAGCACGAGCCGGTGCCGGTCGAGATCAGCACCGGCGACGAGATCGGGACCCTCGCGCTCGCCTTCAACCGGATGGTGCGCGAGGCGCACCGGCAGAAGGCGGCCGTCCTGGAGCAGGAGGCGTTCAGCGAAAACCTGCTGCAGAACTCCTCCGTGCCGACCTTCGTGGTGGACCGCGAGCACCGGGTGATCATCTGGAACAGGGCCTGCGAGGAGCTGACCGGATGCCCCGCCCACCTGCTGCTCGGGGGCGACCAGCCCTGGCAGGCGTTCTATCCGGAAAAAAGGCCGGTGCTGGCGGACCTGGTCATCGACGCGAGCCTGGAGGAGTCCAGCGCGGCCCCCGGGGGGCAACCGGACTGCAGCCGGAGCCCCCTCAACGCGGACGGCATGTACGCCGAGGGGTGGTTCCAGGACCTGAACGGCAGGGAGCGTTTCCTCTGCTTCGACGCGGCGCCGATCCGCAACGCCGAGGGGCGGGTGGTCGCCGCCATGGAGACCCTGAGGGACATCAGCGAGCGCAAGTACGCCGAAGAGTCGCTGGAGAAGCTGTCGCTCGCCATCGAGCAGATGCCGGTGACGGTCATGATCACGGACCGGGAAGGGATCATACAGTACGTGAACCCCAACTTCACCGCCGTCACCGGCTACCTTTCCGAGGAGGCGGTCGGGCGCAGCCCGAGCCTGGTGCGCAGCGACTGGCATCCGCCCGAATTCTTCCAGGGGCTCTGGCGCACCATCCTCTCCGGGCGGGGCTGGCGCGGCGAACTGCGCAACAAGCGCAAAAACGGCGAGCTCTACTGGGAGTCCGCCTCCATCTCCCCGGTGATGGGAGCCGGCGGCGAGATCCGGCACTTCGTGGCGGTGAAGGAGGACATCACGGAGCGCAAGTGGGCGCAGGAGGCGCTCAGCCGGAGCGACGAGCGGATCCGGCTGCTGCTGGAGTCGACCGCCGAGGCGATCTACGGCATCGACGGCGCCGGCTATTGCAGCTTCGCCAACCCCGCCTGCGCGCGGCTGCTCGGGTTCGGCCACCCCGACGAGCTCCTGGGGAGGCACATGCACGGGCTGATGCACCACACCCGCGCCGACGGGACCGGCTACCCGGAAAAGGACTGCCCGATGCTCGGGGTGCTGCAGGGGAAGCAGGGGGTCCACGTCGACGACGAGCTGTTCTGGCGCCAGGACGGCAGCCCGTTCGCCGCCGAATACTGGGCCTATCCCCAGCGCCGCGACGGCGAGGTGATCGGTGCGGTGATCACCTTCTTCGACATCACCGCGCGCCGCAGGGGCGAGGAGGAGCTGCGGGAGGCGACCGCGGCGGCGGAGGCGGCGACGCGCGCCAAGAGCGAGTTCCTGGCCAACATGAGCCACGAGATCCGGACCCCGATCAACGCCGCCATCGGCATGCTCTACCTGCTGCAGCAGACCGAGCTGAGCCCGGCGCAGAAGAACTACCTGGAAAAGGCGAAGAGCGCCTCCAACATGCTGCTTCGGGTCATCAACGACATCCTCGACTTCTCCAAGATCGAGGCCGGCAAGCTGGAGCTGGAAAGCGCGCCCTTCAGCCTCGCCGTGGTGCTGCGCGACCTGTCCGCCGTGGCCTCCGCCACCATCAAGGAGAAGCCCGTCGAGCTGAGGGTCGCGTGCGGGCCGGGGGTGCCGGACCTGCTGGTCGGTGACCCGCTGCGCCTGGGGCAGGTGCTCTTGAACCTCACCAGCAACGCCATCAAGTTCACCGAGGCCGGAAGGGTCGACCTGGAGGTCGCCCTCGCCAGGGGCGACGAGGGGGAGGCGACCCTGCGCTTCAGCATCGCCGACACCGGCATCGGGATGGCCCCCGAGCAGCAGGAGAGGCTCTTCAGCGCCTTCACCCAGGCCGACACCTCGACGACCCGCAGGTACGGCGGGACGGGGCTCGGGCTCACCATCAGCGCCCAGCTGGTCGAGGCGATGGGCGGGGCGATCCGGGTGGCGAGCGAAAAGGGGAGGGGGAGCACCTTCAGCTTCACGGTCCGCTTCCCGCTCCCCTGCGAGGAGGAGGGGAGCGCCGCGGCGTTCCCGGCGGTCGAACCGGCGGGGACGCCGACCGCGCCCGACTGCTTCGCGGGGATACGGATACTCCTGGTGGAGGACAACCCGATCAACCAGGAGCTGGCCAGGGAGCTCCTGGAGCGCCGGGGGGCGCGGGTGGTGCAGGCCGTCGACGGCGCCGAGGCGCTCCGGATTTTGGGCTCGTCCGGACCCGGCTTCCAGGTGGTCCTGATGGACGTGCACATGCCGGTCATGGACGGCCTGGAGGCGACCCGCCGCCTGCGGCTCGACCCGGCGCTGGAGGGGCTGCCGGTCATCGCCATGACGGCGAGCGCCCTGGCCGACGAGCGCGAGCTCTGCCTGGCGGCCGGCATGAACGACCAGATCAACAAGCCGATCGTCGTGGCCGAGCTGTACACCACCCTGCAGCGCTGGGTGGGGCCCGAGGCCGGGCCCTCAGGCGAGGCGACGGCGCGGGAGGTGAGCGCCGAGGGGCTCCCCGAAAGGCTGCCCGGCATCGATCTGCGGCGGGCGCTGGGGACGCTGGAGAGCGCCCCCCTGCTCAGGAAGCTGCTGCGCAGCTTTCGCGAGGAAAACCTCACGCTTTTGGAGAACCTGCAGGGGGCGCTGGAGCGGGGCGACCTGGAGCTCGCCCGGCGCCTGGTCCATACCGTGAAGGGGGTGGGAGGGAACCTCGGGGCGAGCGAGCTCTGCAGCGCGGCCCGGCTCCTGGAGCCGGCGCTGCGGCTGGGGGGCGCGGCCCTGGAGCGGGCCCGGGAGGCCTTCGCCGCGAGCCTGAACCAGGTGTTCGACTCGGTACTGCTGCTGGAAGCGCAGACCGAGCGCGCAGCCGCGCCGCAGGCCCCCCCGGCGCACCCCGCGACCCTCGACGCCGCGGAAATCGCCCGGCTGTCCGGCAGGCTTGGCGGACTGCTGGAAGCGGACAACCTGAACGCCCTGGGGGTCTGGGAGGAGCTGAGGCCGCTCATCCCCGGGGAGGCGGCGGGGAGGCTCGACCTCGCCCTGCGGGAGCTGGATTTCCGGGAGGCCTCCGGCATCCTGCACGAGATCGCCCGGGCCCGGGAGATAGCCCTATGACCGCAGAGACGCAGCAGCAGCCGGATCGTCACAAGATCCTGATCGTCGATGACACCCTGGCGAACATCGAGATCCTGTACAAGATACTGCAGGGGGACTACGAGGTCTTCTTCGCCAAGAACGGGCGGGACTGCCTCAGGGTGGTGCGGCGCGAGATGCCGGACCTGATCCTTTTGGACATCATGATGCCGGAAATGGACGGTTACCAGGTCTGCTCGCAGCTGAAGGCCGACCCGCAGACCGCGGGCATTCCGGTCATCTTCATCACCGCGATGGGGGCCGAGGAGGACGAGACCAGGGGGCTCGAGTGCGGCGCCATCGACTACCTGACCAAGCCGATCAGCCCCCCCATCGTGAGGGCCAGGGTGCGCAACCACCTGGAGCTCAAGCGCAGCCGCGACCTGCTGGAAACCTACAGCAGGGAGCTCACCGGCAAGAACCTGGAACTGAAGAGGCTGGCCCGGGAGGATGGGCTGACCGGCCTGGCGAACCGCCGGCATTTCAACGAGACGCTCGATGCGGAGATCAAGCGCGCCTATCGCACCCGCCAGTTCCTGTCGCTCATCATGTGCGACGTGGATTTTTTCAAGCGCTACAACGACCAGTACGGGCATGTCGCCGGGGACAAGTGCCTGCAGCTGATCGGGGCGACCCTGCTCGCCACCTTCAGGCGGGCGGGCGATCTCCCCGCGCGCTACGGTGGCGAGGAGTTCGCGGTGATCCTGCCGGACACGTCCCCCGAGAGCGCCGGGCAGCTCGCCGAAAAGCTGCGCAGCAGGGTGGTCGCCCGGGGGGTGCCGCACCCCGGTTCGGACGCAGCGGATCTGGTCACCCTGAGCATCGGGGTCGCGGGGGCGCAGGTGGGTGCGGAAAGGGACGCGGAGTGGCTGATCGGCGCTGCGGACCGCGCCCTGTACCAGTCCAAGGAAACGGGGCGCAACCGGGTGACGACCGCGGCGCTACCCGACGCAGCAGCTCCTGGCCAGCGCGCGCCAGAGTCCCGCAGCTCCCATGAGGGCGACCGCGAGACCGGCGACCCGTAGCATGGCGGCGCGCAGCGCGCCGGAGACCGCGCTGGATGCGGTCCCGAAGAGCAGCAGGACCGGAACGGTCCCAAGCCCCAGGGCTGCCATGGTCGCCGCCCCCCGCGCCGGGCCGCCGCTGGCCGCGGCGGCCATCAGGGGGGCGTAGACCAGCCCGCAGGGAATCAGTCCCAGCAGGAGCCCCAGCGGAAAGGCCGCCAGGGAGGAGTCGCTGGAGATGACGCGCTTGAGCGGCGCGGCGAAAAGCCGCGCGCCGCGCCCCTCCAGCGACGAGAGGTTCAGCGCGCTCAGCCCGAGGGCCGAGCAGAGGCCGACGGCGATGACGCAGAGGTTTGCCCCGATGAAGAACCAGGATGAGAACGACCTGAGCGCCATGAAGTCGAGCGAGGAGCCGATCAGTCCCGCCAGCGCGCCCAGGGCCGTGTAGGTGGAGATGCGCCCCAGGTTGTAGCAGAGCTGGGACCCGAGGCGCGAGCCGAGGGGGAGGCTCCCCCGGGTCATGGCCAGGGCCGCGACGATCCCGCCGCACATGCCGATGCAGTGGAAACTGCCGGCGAGGCCTGCCAGAAAGGCGAGCCAGATCTCAATCATGCGCGGGCTCCAGTCGAGGAAAAATCAAAGGCTTCAAGGTTTTTTGCTCCGGTCCGGCTTGTCATCGTCGTCATCGAGCATCCTGTGCTTGGGACGCTCGACGTCGTCGAACTCCCCTCTCTGCACCGCCCAGAGAAAGACCAGCCAGCAGCCGCACCCCAGAAAAAGCGACAGCACGATCAGTGTCAGCAGCGAATTATCCACGCCTGAACCCCACCAGCCTCAACGAGTTGCCGACCACGCAGACGGAGCTGAGCGCCATGGCACCGGCCGCGTAGATCGGGGTCAGCCTGCCGGTCATGGCGAGCGGAATCCCGACCGTGTTGTAGAGAAAGGCCCAGGCCAGGTTCTGCCGCACCACCGCCATGGTGCGCCGCGCGATCCGGTGCGCCTCGCAGAGCCGCGCCAGGTCGGGACGCACCAGCACCAGGTCGGAGGTCTCGATGGCGATGTCGGTCCCGCCGGCCACGGCGCAACCTACGTCGGCCGCCGAGAGCGCCGGGGCGTCGTTGATGCCGTCCCCCACCATCAGCACGGTCGCCCCGCCACGGCGCAGCTCCTCCAGGTAATCCGCCTTCCGGGCCGGCGAGAGATCGCCGATCCCCTGTCCTATCCCGAGCACCCCGGCGGCCTCCCCGGCGGAGGCCTGCCGGTCGCCGCTCAAAAGCAGGGTCCGGACGCCGGCCCTCCCGAAGTAGGCCACCAGCGCCGGGGCGTCCTCGCGCATCCGGTCCCGGAGGACCAGGGCACCCCGGCAAACCCCGGAGCGCGCCACGAAGACGACCAGCTCACCCGCCGGCAGCCCGAGGTCCGCGGGAACCCCGGTCACTCCCAGCTCGGCCAGGAAGCGCGCGCTGCCGACCGCCACCTCCGCCCCGTCCACGGTCCCGGTCACCCCGCCTCCGGCCACCCCCTGCAGCCCGACTCCCGCCGGGCAGCGGAGCCCGAGCCCCGCGGCGTGCTCAAGGATCGCCCTCCCGATCGGGTGCAGCGAGCCGCTCTCCACGGAGGCCGCCAGGGAGAGGAGCGCGGTCGGGGAGCACCCGGCGGCCGGCCGCAGCTCGGTCAACTCCGGACGCCCGCAGCTCAGGGTCCCGGTCTTGTCGAAGGCCGCGACGCTCACCCGGCTCAGGCGCTCCAGGATGTCGCCCCCCTTGAAGATCACCCCGCGGGCCGCGGCGGCCCCGGTCCCGGCCAGAATCGCGGTGGGGGTGGCGAGCCCGAGCGCGCAGGGGCAGGCGATCACCACGACGGAGAGCGCCGTCATCAGGGAGCCCGCAAAGCCGCGCCCCGCCGCGTACCCCCAGCAGAAGGTGCCGAGCGCCAGGATCAGGACGGCCGGCACGAAAAAGGCGCTGGCCCGGTCCGCCACCCGCTGGATCGGCGCCCGGCGGCTCTGTGCCTCCTCCACCAGGCGCGCCACCCGGGCGATGAAGCTCTCCGCCGCCGCCTTCTCGCAGAGCACCCGGAGCGCCCCGGTCAGGTTGGAGCTCCCGGCGATGACCTGGTCCCCCGCGCGCTTGACGACCGGCAGCGCCTCGCCGGTCGCCGGCGACTGGTCCACGTCGCTCGTCCCCTCGACGACCCGCCCGTCGGTCGGGAAGCGCTCCCCGGGACCCACCAGGATCAGGTCGCCGGCGGCGAGTTCGGCCGTGTCGACCGTCTCCAGCAGCTCGCCGGCAAAGCGGCGCGCCTCCCCGGCGGTGAGCCCCAAAAGGAGCTCGATGCTCCCGGCGGAGCGCCTCTTGGCGGCGTTTTCCAAGAGCCTCCCGGCGAGGATCAGGGTGACGATCATGGCGGCGGTCTCGTAGTAGACCTCCCCGCCGCGGAGGTTGCCGTAGATGCTGTAGCCGTAGGAGGAGAGGGCGCCGATGGCGATCAGGAGCTCCATGTTGGGCGAGCGGTTCGCCAGGGAGCGCCAGGCCCCGGCCAGGAAGGGCCAGCCGCAGTAAAAGACCACCGGCGTCGTCACCAGGAAGGAGAAGAGCTGCAGCACCCCCTTGATCTGGGCCCCGATCCCCTGGAAGTAGCCGGCGTACAGGGCGAAGGAGTAGGCCATGAGCTGCATGGTGAGAAACGCCGCGGTGCCGAAGCGCAGCAGCAGGTCCCGCCGCTCGCGCCCGGCGGCGAGCTGCGCGCCGGAGCTGGTGTAGGGGCGCGCCCGGTAGCCGATCTCGGCGATCCGGGAGAAGATGGCGCTCGGGTCGACCAGCCCCGGGTCGAAGACGACGCGGGCCCGGCCGGTGGCGTAATTCACCCGCGCCTCCAGCACCCCCGGGAGCCGCCCGATGATCTTCTCGTTGAGCCAGACGCAGGAGGCGCAGCGGATCCCCTCGATGATGACGTCGATGGCGCTGGCGGCTCCCGACGGGTGCACGAAGCGGGCGAGGTAGGGGGCGTTGAAGGGACTTTGGAAGGAGTCGGCTGCCAGGCCCGGTTCCCGCCAGTCCCGGCGCCGGTAGAACTCGTCCAGCCCGGCGCCGCTGATCAGCAGGTAGGCGCCGTGGCAGCCGCGGCAGCAAAAGCCGAGCGTGGCGTCGGGGCCCTTTTCCTCCACCAGCACCCCCGCGGGGATGGCGGCCCCGCAATGAAAGCATGGGGCGGGGCCTGCGCTCAATTGAGCAGCACCAGCTTCTGGCTCGCTTGCGACCCTCCCCTGGTGAAGCGGAGCGTGCCGCGCAGTTCGCCCCGGGGGAGCGCCGGGCGCTCGGCCTGGAAGTCCCCGGGAGCCGATTCGGCCAGCGCCAGCGCCCCGGCGGGCTGCCCCGCCGCGTCCGCCTGCGGCTGAAAAATGAGCGATCCGCCGGAAACCGGCGCCCCGGAGCGGTCCCGCACCTGCACCCTGAGCGCGCTCCCGGAGAGTTGCGCCGTCATGGTCCAGCCGAGGCCTGGGTGCTTCGCGCCGTCCTGGGTCTCGCCGTAGTGCAGGCCGTGGCTGTAGTAGTCGGTATCGACCACCCGGCTCACCCGGCGCGCGGCGGTGATCAGGCTGGCCGCCGTGCCGACCAGGAATACGCCGATCAGCAGCACGATCCCCAGCTTCCAGCGGGTCCCGCTATTTTGGGCAGTTTCCGGCATGTGCGAGCTTTCCTTTTTTTTTGTTTTGAATTCGGCCGGTCGGCCGGATCGGACCGACCTGACCGAGGACGGGCGCCTCTTACTGGACCAGCAGCGGCAGCGCCGCCTGCGCCACGACCCTGCCCGCCTGCACCAGCTTCAGCTGCAGCTCGCGCCGTCCGGGAGGGGCGGGGGAGACCTTCAGCAGCAGGTCGACGCGCCGGTTGGCGTTGGGGGCCAGTCGCAGCTCCCGGACCGGGCCGATCAGCTCCACCCGGTACCCGGGTAGCGCCCCGCCCTCCAGCGAGAAGCTCCCCGCCTCCCTGGAGCGGTTTTCCAGGTAGACCGCGTAGAAATTGACGATCGAGCCGTCGGGGAGCCGCCTCACCTCCCCGTTGGCCGAGCGCTGCACCTTGAGGGTCGCCTCCTGGCGGGTCGCGATCCCGAGCGCCAGCAGCGCGCTCAAAAGGAAGACCAGCGCCGCCAGCAGCAGGGTGCGGCGGTTCAGCGGCCGGCCTCCCCCCTTTTCCGGGGTGCCGAAGCTGTAGTGGATCAGGCCGTCCCGGCCGCGCCCGTGCATGACCTCGCGGCAGGCGTCGACGCACCTGCCGCAGTTGATGCACTCGATCTGCAGCCCGTCCCTGATGTCGATGCCGGTCGGGCAGACCCTGACGCAGGCGCCGCAGCGGATGCAGAGCTCCTTGAGACCCGGATCGAACTCCAGGGTGAGGGTGGAGCGGTCCATGGTCAGGAGCTGGATCCGCCCGTAGGGGCAGACGGTCCGGCAGAAGGTGCGCCGCACCAGGGCGAGGTCAAGATATACCAGAAGCGCGACGCAGGCAAGGGTGATCCCTGCGACCTCCCCGATCGCACCGGAGGCGAGCCGGGCGAAAAAGTCGCCCGGGGCGATGAAGTACCAGACCAGGTTGGCGGCCACCAGGCAGGAGAGGGCCAGGTAGCTGAGCTGGCGGGCCGCCAACAGCAGGGGGGGCGGCTTGAGGCGGGAGCAGCCCCGGTCGATCCAGTCCGCCAGGTCGTCCAGGGTGGTCTGCGGGCAGAGCCAGCCGCACCAGACGCGGCCGAACAGCATGGTGACGAAGAGAAAGCCGAAGACGCAGATGAGGACCGCGATCAGGAAGAGGTAGAACTCCTCGATCCGGATGCTGGCGCCGAAGAAGAGGATGGTCCGGGTCGCCGCGTCCAGGCGGAGCAGCGACTCCCCACGAAGCTTCAGGAAGGGGATCCCGAACAAAAGCAAGGTGGAGAGCCATTGCACCAGCTTGCGCTTGGGCGCGACCCTGGAGCGGTTGCCGCAAGCCCCCATCAAAGGGAGAGGAGGTACTGCACCAGCCCTTCGACCTTTTCATGGGAGAGGTCGTTCTTGAATGAGGGCATGCCGCCGGGGCGCCCCTCGGTGATGGTCTGGGCGAGGGCGGCGGCGGTCTTGCCGTACTTGAAGCTCTTGGCGGTCAGGTCGGGGCCGATCCCCCCCTTGGCGGAGGCGCCGTGGCAGGAGGCGCAGCGCTCGGCGAACTCCTGCTTCCCCAGGGCGAGGGACGCCTCCCTGCCGGCGCCGGGAATCGGGACGGCGGCTTCCGGAGCCACCCCCTTGAGCTGCTGCGCCGCGAGCATCGCCTCCTTGGCGGACTTCTTCTGGGCGTATTCGCCCTGGGAGCTCCACCCCCCGAAGAGGTAGTGCCCCATGAAGGCGACGCCCCAGACCACCAGCACGGTGAAGAGCACCCTGAAAACCAGGGGAGACTTGGTCTCGACCCGGTAGCTGATGCCGTCGAAATCGTTTTTCTCAGCAGACATGAAAATCCTCCTGTGAAGTTCGCTCGTGGTGTGCTCCCCCTGGCAAAGGCGCTGCCAGGAGGAGCCGTTGGTTGCTCACCTGCCGCCTCTCCCGGCTCCCCCTCGCCCTTCCGGGAGGGGAGGAGCCAGGGAGCGCCCGGCCTTGGCGAAGGGGGTCACTCGTCGTCCATCATCCGGTACTTGGGCGCCTCGCCCCTCTGGCGCTCCTTTTCCCGGTAGGTGCGCAGCACGATGACCGCGAAGACCGCCAGCATCAGCGCCGTGGAGCCCAGGTAGTACACGCTCGCCAGGTCCATGTCAGTGCCTTTGGCGCAGCTTGAGGAAGGTGACCAGCTTCCAGGTCCGCTCCTTGCCGAGGCTGTCGCCGAAGGCTGGCATCCCCGCCGCCTGGCTGCCGCCGAAGATGGTGCTGAAGACCTTGGCGTCCGGCTTGTCGAGGTCGGAGAGCTTGGGCCCCACGTCACCCTGCAGCTCCTTGCCGTGGCACTGGGCGCAGTTCTGCGCGTAGAGCGCCTTCCCCTCCGGGAGCACCGCCAGGTTGTCCTGGAACGGGTTCTTCAGCTCGCCCACCACGACCGTCTGGGCCGCCTTGCGCCAGGGGATGTCGTTGCCGAGCTTCTGCAGGTAGGCGACCATGGCGTCCAGCTCGCTCTTCCCCTGGAGCTCCATCAGGTCCTCCTTGGAGTAGGGGAAGTGCAGCGCCCGCATCTTGCGCTCGGAGAGGCTCGTGTCGAGCGGCCCGGTCAGGAAGGCGTAGCTCGGCATGTTGGAGCGCGGCACCATGGACTGGGGGTCCTTCATGTGCTTCACGTGCCAGGCGTCCGGGTACTTGCCGCCGATGCGCGCCAGGTCGGGGCCGGTGCGCCGGGAGCCCCAGAGGAAGGGCTGGTCGTAGGCGAACTCGCCGCTCTTGGAATACTCGCCGTAGCGCTCCGTGTCGGACAGAAGCGGCCGGACCGTCTGGGTGTGGCAGTTGTTGCACCCCTCGCGGATGTAGATGTCGCGCCCCTCCAGCTGCAGCGGGGTGTAGGGCTTCACCGAGGCGATGGCGAGCTTCGGGTCGTTGACCCACCAAAAGGGGGCCACCATGGTGACGACGGTGCCGACGAGGATGGTCACGGTGGCGAGCAGCAGGAAAATGATCGGTTTTTTCTCGAGCATGAGCGTCTCCTCTCTAGGCTTTCTGTGCCACGGCTTGGGGGGCGCCGCCGGTCATGGTCTTCGCGATGTTGTACAGGAAGAACAGCAGACTCACGAAGTAGATCGCGCCGCCGAAGGCCCGGGCGTACCAGTAGGGGTAGAGCTCGACCAGGGTCTCCATGAAGCTGTAGTGCAGGCTCCCGTCCGGGTTGACCGCGTTCAGCATGGTCGCCTGCTGCACGCCGGCGATCCACATGCTGATGGAGAAGATCAGCTGCCCGATCACCGCCAGCCAGAAGTGCAGGTTGGCCAGGGGGACGGAGTAGATCTCGCGACCGTAGAGTTTGGGGACCGTGTAGTAGATCCCCGCGAAGAGCACCAGGGAGACCCAGCCGAGCGTACCCATGTGCACGTGGCCGGGCACCCAGTCGGTGTAGTGGATGAAGGCGGAGAAGGTGCGCACCGCCTGGGAGGGGCCCTGCAGGGTCTGCAGGCCGTAGAAGGTGATGCCGAAGATCAGGAACTTGGCGAGGTAGTTCTCCCGCATCTGGTGCCACTGGCCGTTCATGGAGAAGTAGCCGTTGAAGACCGCGGCCCAGGAGGGGGCGATCAGCATGACCGAGAAGGCCATGGCGAGCGTCTGGACCCAGTCGGGGACCGGGGTCCAGAGCAGGTGGTGGGCGCCGGTCCAAAGGTACATGAAGATGAGGCTCCAAAAGGCGATCACCCCCATCCGGTGGCTGTAGATCGGCACGCCGGTCGACTTGGGGAGGAAGTAGTAGAAGAGCGCCAGGGGGGGGGTGGTGAGCACCATGGCGACCGCGTTGTGTCCGTACCACCACTGCACGTTGGCGTCGTTGGCGCCGGCGTAGGCGGAGTAGGACTTGGTGAGCGAGACGGGGATGCCGGCGTTGTTCACCAGGTAGAGCACCGCGACCCCGACCAGGGTGGCGAGGATGTACCAAAGCGAGATGTACATCTGCTCCTCGCGCCGCTTGACGATGGTCATGACGATGTTGACGGCGAAGATGACCCAGAGCACGACGACCAGCAGCGCCACCGGCCACTCCAGTTCGGCGTACTCCTTGGAGCGGGTCATGCCGAGCATCAGGGTCACCGCGGCGAGCGCGATGACCGTGTTGAAAAGCCAGAGCTGCACCCGGGCGAGTCCCGGGCTCCAGAGGCGGGTCTTGGTGAGGCGCTGGGTGATGTAGATGAAGAAGGCCATGAAGCTGCCGATGCCCCAGCCGAAGATCCCGGCGTTGGTGTGGATCGGGCGCAGCCGGCCGTAGGAGAGGTAGGGGGGGAGGTTCAGCTGGGGGAAGGCGATCTGGAGCGAGACCACGACCCCGAGCAGCACCGCGACGAACCCCCAGAGCATGCTCGAGATCAGAAACCCTTTGACGACGTCATCTGCATAGCCTTCCTGTTGATTCATGATGACCTCCTGGTGATGGGATGAATCATAGAACTGTATGATCGGCACTGCTCATAGCACTACTGTCCGGTTAATTTCGGTTGTACCGCTGTAACTGTCTGATTACTTATGTTCTTTGGCCCAATTGTGCTTTTTTCGATTTGAATTTGCATGGCTTTCGGGGTGATACTCTCCTGACAATTC
>Ga0316217_10000519_pt1 | contig 55089 bp, 45 predicted proteins | sample 1anoAmetaG_FD_203633 | JGI IMG/M metagenome (GOLD analysis project Ga0316217, IMG submission 203633) | Freshwater microbial communities from Trout Bog Lake, Wisconsin, USA - 1anoA | ecosystem: Environmental > Aquatic > Freshwater > Lake > Hypolimnion/Profundal zone | place: USA: Wisconsin...
CAGACGGGGAATTCCGCTTTTGATCGCACGTCCGCTTTTGCTAACTACAAAGTGTCCGCTTTTGCCAACAACACCCGTCCGCTTTTGCTCGCACCGCGACAAACATTTAGCCGCCGACGAGTCCGGGCGCCAGGCTGCCTCAAGCTCCTAGAAAGGTGGGGCGCGCTACTCCGCGCGCGCGGCGGGCAGCGGACTACCCGGCCCCGCCCGCAGGCGCCAGGAACGGATCTCGCCTGAGTGATGCCGCCCTGGACTTAGCGAATTGGAACGGAGTGAACTACCGGTCCAGCGAACAGTCGTCTTGGTGGGCGCTTTGCCGCTGCCCGGCTAAACGTTCGAATAGACGGTGTTCCGAAAGATCGTGAAGCCCTTGATTAGCTCCTGGATCCCACGGTCGAGACCCCATTCGGGTTTAAAGCCGGCGGCGGCAATGCGCGCGTTCGAGACGATGTAGTCGCGCTTATCCGGGTCCTCACCGATGGGCGCTTCCAGGAAAACAAACTTTGGCAAGTGCCTTTGGATCACGGTGCAAAGTTCCAGCTTGGACAGGTTGGCGTCGTCGAGGCCGACATTGTAGCATCGGCCCCGCATGGCCTCGAAATGATTCAGCGCGTGTAGGAACGCCCGCACCACGTCGCGGATGTGGATGTAGTTGCGCTTGAAATGCCCCTCGAAGATGACCACCGCGCGGTCATGCACGGCTCGATAGACGAAATCATTGACGAGCAGGTCGATGCGCATCCGGGGCGCGACGCCGAACACCGTGGCAAGGCGGAAGCTCAGGCCGTTCTGGCGGGCCAGGACTTTTTCCTCCGCCTTCACCTTGGTGATGCCGTAGAGAGAGAGCGGCCGCAAGGGCGATTCCTCGGTGCATTCCTTGCCTTTTTCTCCAACTCCGTAGCCGCTGTTAGTCACTGGCATGAGGATCCATTGATCCTTTGATGCCGTCCTGCAGAGCAGGTCCACCGCTTCAAAATTGATGCTTTGCGCCGCCAGCCGGTCTTGGTTGCACAGCGGTGCGCCGACAATGGCCGCGAGCGGGATGATGGCATCGGCCTTGGCCACCAGGGGTTTCATCACGGATTCATCCCGGCAGTCGCCGCGCACGACCTGAAAGGTGTTGTAATGGCAGCAGTCCGCCAAGCTGTTCTGCCGGAACAGAAAATTATCCACCACCGTAACTTCGTGGCCCTGGGACAGAAGGGTCGGTGTTAATACCGAACCGATGTAACCGGCGCCGCCCGTAATAAGAATTCTCATAAGTTTATGCGGCCAGAAGTTACCGGGGAAGGATCTGCTTGGCAACCAGGTTTTGGTCGCGGGTTTGTCGCGGGTCCGACTTGCAAATCGCCGCGCCGACCAGTAGAGTCCACCCCAGAATCAGCCCTGATGAACCGGTAGGCGCTGGCTTGACGAACCTTGAACGACATGAGCTCTGAACTATCGACGATCTATCGCAACCGTTTTTCGGGCGCGCAGGACTATAGGCGTTTGGTATGGAGAACCCTCATCACGGACTATTTCAGCGCCTATCTGCGAGGAGCGGGCGCGGTTTTGGATCTGGGATGCGGCTATGGGGATTTCATCAACCAGGTGTCCACTCCGGAGCGTTATGCGATGGACCTCAACCCTGACGCGCGTTCGCTCTTGGAGGGCGGGGTTCGCCTTATGAGCCAGGATTGCTCGCAGCCTTGGCCTTTGGCCGAGAATACCCTTGATTTGGTCTTCACGAGCAACTTCTTTGAGCATCTGCCCGACAAGACGAGTCTTGGCCGGACCTTGGCCGAGGCGAGGCGCTGTCTTAAACCGGGCGGGCATCTTGTCGCCATGGGGCCGAACATAAAGTTCCTGCCGGGCGAGTATTGGGATTTTTGGGACCACTATTTACCGCTGACAGAGCTCAGCCTGGCCGAAGGGATGAAGACGGCGGGGTTGAGCGTCGAGCGGGTAGTGGACCGTTTCCTGCCCTACACTATGAGCCAGGGTCCCCGCTATCCCGTGTTGTTCTTGCGCCTGTACCTTCGTTTTCCCTTGGCTTGGAAATTCCTGGGCAAGCAGTTTCTGGTCGTAGCGGCCAAGGCGCGATGACGGTCACAGCGCCTCCCATCGAGAACCAAAGGTTGCTGGAAGGACCGGGATGGCGGCCGGTCGGGCGAAAGCTCTTGCTCGGGTCTGCCACGGCTGGTACCCCTGGGACGTGAATCTTCGCCGGATGACACTCGATGGGATTATGCAATGCTTGAAGCGATGCAGGCGCCTTTCATTCGTCCGCTGGGTCGCGCTTTGGCCTTTTTTTTGGTTGCTGAGTCTCCTGCTCGTCGGCGGCGGGGCGCGCCTTTGGCTCATTCACCGCTTCGGGACCCCGCTTCCTTTCTGGGATCAATGGGAGGAGGCGCGGGTGGTCTATCTGCCGTACCTCGACGGCCGCCTTTCGCTCGGCGCCTTGTTTAGTCCGCACAACGAGCACCGGATCTTCTTTACGCGAATTTACGGTCTCGGGTTGCTATTGCTCAATGGCGGTCAGTGGGACAACCAGGTCCAGATGGTCGCCAACGCGCTTTTGTACGCGGCCACGCTCGGCGGTTTAGGTTGGCTCTTGAGCCGCGCGCTCGGTCCTCGGTACTGGCCGCTGATCGGCTTGATTCTTATGGTGGTGCTGGCGGCGCCGTTCGGGTGGGAGAACACGCTGGCGGGCTTCCAATCATCCTTCTATTTTATGGCATTATTCTCGCTCCTCACCCTAAGGCTCTTGGGGTTTCACCGGGCGGGGAGTTGGTGGTGGATAGGGGGCGTTTTAGCCGCGATCAGCTCGGTGTTCACCGTGGCTGCCGGGTTCTTGGGGGCGGCAGCGGTGGTCGGGCTCGCCGGGTTGAGGATCGCGAGGCAGCCGGCGCGGTGGAGGGAGCTTTGGCGGGCGTTGTGGCCTTCGATCGCCGTGGCTTCGATGGTGGTGATGCTCGGGCTGATCTTGCGCGTGGACGTGCCGCATACACGGGAGTTGATGGCCCAGTCGGCGGGCCAGTTTTTTCTTTCCCTGGGCAAGTATCTGGCTTGGCCATGGATCGTCGTGCCTCCTTTTGCGGTGGCCAACATGGCGCCGCTGGTTTTGCTGGCCTGGGTCTATCTGCGCGAGCGAAACGAAGCGATGCCGGCCGAGGAGATGGCGTTGGCGTTGGGCGGTTGGGCGGTCCTCCAGGCGCTTGCGGGCGCTTATGGGCGCGGCGCCCAGGAGTACCCGCAATGGCGTTACATGGACTCGATTTGCTTTCTGCTGGTGGCCAACGTCCTGAGCGCTGGACTCCTGCTGGGTCGTCACCTGGTAACGAGCCGCCGCATGAGACTGTGGCGCGGCGCATTCCTCCTTTGGGGAGCGGCTACGATTGCCGGCCTCGGATTGCTTACCGCGCGCGCCTGGCAGGTCGACATCCGGGAACGCCGGCTCTTTCACACCGCTCAGATGCAATACGCCCGAGCCTTCATGGCTACCGGCGACCCCCATGTCTTCAACGGATTGCCCTTGCCCTATTTGCCGATTTTTCAAGGGGATCGACTGGCGCCGCCGCTCCGCTATCCCGCTGAATGGATAGTGAATTATCTTCGGAACCCTCGGGTCCGCGCGATGCTGCCGAGCTGCGTCCGCGACCCTTTGGCCATGTTGCCAGATGCGGTCAGCGGCTTTGCGACCAACGGTCCCTCCTCCGCCAGGCTGACCATTCCCGGCGAGGTGGTTTGGAGTTCGGACGCCGGTCGCGGTTCCTCCTCCAAAGGCCGGTTTGAAAGCCAGCCTATGGCGCCGGGCAACTTTCCCTACCTGGAATTCAGGGTCGCGGGCGACTTGGGAACGCCGGGCCTGTCCTTGAGCCTGGTGGAACTAAGCTCCGGTAAAGCCACTCCTATTCGTCCTCGAGACGTTCCCGGCCGGAAGTGGGTGAATTGCCGCGTCCCCGTCCCGCACGGACCGTTCAAGGTCGTCGCCGTGGACGAGAGTTCAATGGGTTGGTTCGCCTTTCAGGCGCCACGAGAGGTGGGCCGGCTCTCCTACCTGGCCGGCCAGATACTCAGCCTGGGTAAATATTTGGTGTTTGCGGGTTTGGGCCTCTTTCTATTTAATCTCCTGGCGCTGTTGGCGTACGGCAGGGGCGGCGGAGATATTGCCCCGCGGTCTTTCGGGGCTGTTGAACCTAATCAGGTCGGCCCGATGGCGCGATTAAACGGTTCGTCATGAGCAAAACCTGTCTTGTAACCGGCTCGTCCGGTTTGATCGGATCGGAAGTGGCTGTGTTTTTGCACGAGCGCGGCTTTTTCGTGCATGGAATCGATAACAATCAGCGCGAAGTCTTTTTCGGCCCGCAAGGAAATACCCGTTGGAACCAGGAGCGGCTTCGGGGGATGCTCTCCAACTTCAAGCATCACGAACTGGATATCCGCGACCGGGCGGGAGTGTTGGCGTTGCTGCAAGACTTGCGACCATCGGTCATCATCCATACCGCGGCTCAGCCTTCCCATGACTTGGCCGCTCGCGTGCCCTTTGACGATTTCGACGTCAACGCCGTGGGGACGCTCAACCTGTTGGAAGCGGCGCGCCGTTCGTGTCCAGAGGCTCCGTTCATCCACATGTCAACTAACAAGGTCTATGGGGATGGGCCCAATGTTATCGCTCTTAAAGAGCTCCCCCTCCGGTGGGAATATGCGGACCCGAGCTACGCGCAGGGTATTCCCGAGAGTTTTTCGATCGACCAGTCCAAGCATTCCCTCTTTGGGGCCTCCAAGGTGGCCGGGGACGTGATGGTACAGGAGTACGGGCGGTACTTCGGGATGCCGACGTGTTGCTTGAGGGGCGGTTGTCTTACCGGCCCCAATCATTCCGGCGTCGAGTTGCACGGCTTCCTGAGCTATCTCGTCAAGTGCAACCTCGAAGCGAAGGAGTACAAGATTTACGGGTACAAGGGCAAACAGGTGCGCGACAACATTCATGCGGTTGACGTGGCCAGCTTTATGTTCGAGTTCTCCCAGGCGCCGCGCTGCGGCGAGGTCTATAACCTCGGAGGAGGCAAGGACAACTCCTGTTCGATCCTCGAAGCCTTTGAGTTGGCTCGCGCCTGCACGGGCAAACAGCAGATTTACACCTATGTTGACCAAGCGCGGAGTGGCGATCATATTTGCTACTACAGCGACTTGCGCAAAATGAAGACCCACTATCCTCAATGGGAACTGACTCGAGATTTGCCGCGGATCTTCAAGGAAATCGCCAATTCCTGGCAGGAGCGGTTGGTTAGCTGCTAATCCCGGCGCCTCCTCCATGCGTGTACTTCTGACAGGCGTTTGCGGGTTTGTGGGCAGCACCCTGGCGCGCGGGCTGCGCGCGGGGCGTTCGGACTGGGAGATCATTGGGTTGGACAATCTCATGCGTCCCGGCAGCGAATTAAATCGGGCCGCCTTGCGCCAAATCGGCGTCCGAGTTCTCCACGGGGATATCCGGAATCCGAGCGACTTCGAGGCCCTGCCGCGCTGCGATTGGATCGTGGACGCGGCGGCCAATCCAAGCGTTTTGGCGGGCGTCGATGGAAAAACCAGCAGCCGCCAACTCATCGAGCATAATCTGGTGGGCACGATCCACCTGCTGGAGTTGGCCAAGAGTTGGCAGAGCGGCTTTATCATGTTGAGCACCAGCCGGGTCTATTCCATTCGCGAGCTGGCGGCGATCCCCGTATCGGATGCCGGAGAGCGTTTCTCGCCGGCTCCGGGCGCGGCCATCGCGGGATTCTCCGAACGGGGTCTGGCGGAGACGTTTTCCACCGAGCCGCCGTTGTCTCTCTACGGTTCCTCAAAGCGCGCCTCGGAACTCCTGGCGTGCGAATACGGTTCGGTTTTTGACCTGCCGGTCTTTATCAATCGTTGCGGCGTCCTGGCGGGGGCAGGCCAATTTGGCAAGATCGACCAGGGGATTTTCTCTTTTTGGATTCATGCCTATCGCCGCAAACAGCCTCTCAAGTACATCGGTTTCGGCGGCTCCGGCCTCCAGGTGAGAGATTGCCTGCACGCTCGCGATCTTCTGCCGCTGCTGACGCGCCAAATGGAGAAGCCGCGCCAAGACGCGCCGAGGATCGCCAATGCCGCCGGCGGCCTTGGTGGGAGCGCTTCCCTTAAGCAGTTGAGCGACTGGTGCGCTGCCCGTTTCGGAGAGCATCCCATCGAGAGCGAGGCCCAATGCAGGCCTTTTGACGTTCCCTGGCTCGTCTTGGATTCCACGCTGGCAGCCCGCGTTTGGGACTGGCAACCCGAAACGCCGTTGGAGGCTATTTGGTCCGAGATCGCCGAGCACGCCGAAAAGAATCCGTCGTGGCTGGAGGCGACCGCCGAGTTATGAACGAGCCTGCCGCGTCCGCCAAACCTCTCGCCCTTCTCTCGGTCGTGATTCCGGCCCGCGACGAGGAGGGGTGCGTTGCCCTGACCGTTGAACACCTTCACGTCGAATTGCGATCGCGGGGCATCCCGCATGAGATCATTGTGGTGGATGACGGCAGTACCGATCGCACCTGGGAGATTCTGACAGAGCTTCAGCAACGCATCCCCACGCTCAAGCCGGACCGCAACACGGGGGCGCATGGTTTTGGACGGGCGATCATCCGCGGTCTCGATCAGATGTCGGGGGACGCCGCGGTGATTATGATGGCGGATGAATCGGACGATGCGCGCGACGTGGTCCGGTATTGGGCCGAACTTAATGCCGGCCATGATTGCGTGTTTGGCAGTCGTTTTGTCAAAGGCGGCGGAGTGATCGATTACCCCTTCATCAAACTGACGCTCAACCGCCTGGCGAATTTGTTTCTGCGGCTCCTGTTCCACATCAAACTCAACGATACGACGAATGCTTTCAAGGCCTATCGCCGGGAGGTCATTGACGGCTGCCGTCCGCTCATTGCTCCGCATTTCAACTTGACCGTCGAATTGCCCCTCAAAGCCATCGTGCGGGGCTATACCTGGACGACCATTCCGATTACCTGGCGCAACCGGCGCACGGGCGTCGCCAAACTGAAGATCAGAGAAATGGGCAGTCGCTATTTCTTTATCGCCATGTACGTGTGGTTGGAGAAGTATTTCAGCCGCGGTGATTACAAAAAGAAGCCTCTCAAATCATGACCCCCTCGCCTCAAGTGAACCCGTCAACCCGCAACGACCGACTCGCATGAAGCAAACTAAACCCGCCCTCGCCGCGCGCCGGACCGATTTGCATCGCTTCGCTTTCATGGCGCTTGTCCTGCTCGCGCTGCTGTCAGGGCTCTTTTGGAAGGCATTTCTTCCCGGCTACACTGTCTTTTCCAATGACGGCCCGTTGGGAGCGATTAGTTCGGAGTGCGGCAAACTTCCGGCGGGCTTTTTCGGGTTTTGGCAGGACCTGAATTGGCTGGGAGGCACGGGCCCGGGCGCCCCCCCGGACGTGACGCAATTTCTGAATTGGATTTGCTCCAAGCTGATTTTTTCCAAGATCTTCGCGCCGTTTGCGGCCTTCTTTTTGGGTCTGAGCGCCTGGATCTGTTTCCGGCAGTGGAAATTCTCGCCGTTGGCTTGCGCGCTCGGCGGGCTTGCGGCGGGGCTTAACTCGGATTTCCTTTCGACTGCCACCTGGGGCGTGGCATCTCAACCAATCGCCTTCGGGTTGGACTTCCTGGCTTTGGCGGCGCTGGCCGACCAGTCCAGTTCCCGCCGGTGGCTGCGGACGGTGCTGGGCGGGTTTGCCGTGGGCATGACCATCATGGAGGCCTTCGACATTGGCGCTTTGTTCAGCATTGTTATCGCGGCCTATGTCCTCGTGCAAGCGCTGTTGGGCGAGGGCGCGAACGGCAGACGGTTGGTCGAAGGGGTTGGGCGGCTCGTGTTGGTCGTCATCTGCTCCGCTTTGATCGCCGTTACGGCGGTGAGCGGGCTGATCGGCACGCAAATCAAAGGGGTTGCTGACATGGGACAGGACACGGCCAGCAAGGCCCAGCGTTGGGGTGAGGCTACGCAATGGAGCCTCCCGAAAAAAGAAACGCTCGCGGTCGCGATTCCCGGCCTTTTTGGGTTCCGGATGGATACGCCCAAAGACATGTCGGCCTTCGGCGAGCAATTTCGCGATGGCGCTTATTGGGGCATGGTCGGAAGCGACCCCGCATGGGACCGATGGTTTGCCGAGGGCAAAAAGGGCGCCTCACCCCAAGCCTTGGCTCGCTTTAACGGCGGGGGTATTTACGCGGGTATCCTTGTAATCCTGGTGGCGGCTTGGGCGAGCCTCCAGTCTTTCCGGAAACAGAATTCCGTCTTTTCGGATCGCGAAAGAAAACTGGTCTGGTTTTGGCTCGTGGTTGCCTTTGGTTCGCTGCTCTTGGCCTACGGGCGTTTTGCGCCCTTCTACCAGTTGGTTTACGCATTGCCTTATGCCTCCACGATCCGCAATCCGGCCAAATTCATCCACGTGGTCGAATGGGCTTTGCTGATTATTTTTGCTTACGGCATAAATGGGCTGAGCTCCCGGTATATGGGAGCGCCCGATCCTGCCGGCCGAGGACTGAAGGCATGGTGGGCGAAGGCGGGCAGCTTCGACCGGGGGTGGGTCAAGGGCTCGGGAATCGCCTTGGGGTTGAGCCTGCTGGCCTGGTTCGTCTATGACCACTCCCATGAGCACCTGGCTCAATACATCCAGTCAGTCGGGTTCGATCCTGCGATGGCCGGGCCCATGGCCGACTTCAGCTCCAGGCAAGTCGGTTGGGCGATCCTGTTCCTGGCGCTGGGATTGGCGGCCCTTATCCTCGCCCTGAGCGGCTATTTCAGCGGCTCCCGCGCCCGGGCTGGCGGCGGCTTTCTGGGAATCCTCCTGGTCGCGGATTTGTTCGCCGCCGACCTGCCTTACATCGTCGTCTGGGATTATCCTCAAAAATACGCCAGCAACCCGGTAATCGACCAACTTCGGGAGCCGCGCGCCCACCCCTACGAACAGCGCGTCGCAATCCTGCCCTTCCCTCCCGCCGATCAGGAGAGCGCCCGATTCCGTCAACTCTATGAGATTGAGTGGAAGCAGCACCATTGGCAGTATTATAACATTCAGTCGTTGGACATTATCATGATGCCGCGCCGGCCGGAGGCTTATGTGTCCTTCGAAGGGGCCATGAGGCCCGACGGGCCAACCAACCTTTTCCGCATTGCCCGACGCTGGCAATTAACTAATACCCGTTACTTGCTCGGGGCGGCCGGATACGCCGAAGCGCTCAACAAGGAATTCGACCCCGTTCAACGCCGGTTTCGCGTTGTGACTCCTTTTGCCGTCGAGTTGAAGCCGGGCATTACAGCCTGCACTAAACTCGAGGAACTCACCGCCGTGCCCAAACCTGAAGGGCCCATGGCGTTGATTGAGTTTACGGGGGCGTTGCCTCGCGCGAAGCTCTATGCGAACTGGCAGGTCCACACCAACGACCAACAGGCGCTGGCGCAGTTGGCCGGCGCTGAGTTTGATCCTGAAAGAACCGTCATCATCGATGAACCCGCAACGATGGCGAGCTCGCTCGGGAACACGAATGTCGCGGGTACGGTAAGTTTTGTGAGTTATGCCCCCAAGCGCATCCAGCTTAAGGCGAATGCCAGCGCGTCTTCGGTGCTCTTGCTCAACGACAAGCATGACCCCAACTGGCTTGTCTCCGTGGACGGGAAGCCGGCAACCCTGCTGCGCTGTAACTTCCTCATGCAGGGGGTGCGGGTTCCCCCTGGAACGCACTCGATTGAGTTCGAATTCTCCCCGCCGGTGGGGACGTTCTATGTCAGCCTCGCGGTGGTTCTTCTGGGGTTGGGTTTGTTGGGGTATGTGGCGTTCTCCAAGCCGACAGAATCCGCTTTATCGAGCCCCTGATAGCCAGAGGGTTGCTCATCGGCCCCTGACGCGGCAATTCAGCGCGATGGTTCAAACAATCGCGGCGGCTGCGGGCTGGGGTTAGCTACGGTCATTCATTCCGCAGCGACTCAAGCAGATTCCCGCGGAGGGCGAAACGGGTGGCTATCCACGTCCACGCCAAGCCGTTGAGGAGCACGGCGATTAGCGTCGGGGCTAACGAACGCCATGGCGGCGCGGTTCCTGGCGACAATAGCGAAGGCAGGACCGCCACGACAGCGGCCGCGATCCCCATTCCCAGCCCGAGGCAGAGCAAGACGGCATGCTCACCCAGCACCAATTGATGCAGGGTCGCAGGACGAAAGCCCACTGCCAAGAACAGCCCCAGTTCGCCGCGACGTTCGAGCACGTTGCGCAGCACCACTACTCCCAGCCCGGCGCTGCCCAGCAGGAGACCCAGTCCTCCCAGGATCTGGAACGTGTTCAGGTAGGTGTTCTGCACGGCGTTGAAGGCATTCAACCGGTCTGGCGCCGACGACACCTCCATCCCATTGTCCTGGAGCGCGCGCGACAACGCGGCGGAGATCTGTGGGGCGGCCTTCGCCGGGGCGTCAATGAGGAGCATGCGATAGCCGCTCTCGTTGGGGAACCGCTTGACGAATTCTGCCTCATCGATGAGGAGGCCCCCTTGCAGGATCGAGTTTGCCACCGAGCCGACTAATCTGACCTTGAACTCCCGCCCGCGTTCGTCCGTATAATCCAGTGTTTCACCCAGCGATTTGCCCAACGCCCACTCGATCGAGTTGGCGTCGCCAACCGCCGGGATAGGCTCATCGCTTGCCGATGCCGACGAGCCGCCGGACGAGACGGCCTGGAGCAACTCCCAGCCTTTTCGCGCGTCGAGTCCTTTGGCGGCGTCGCTGAAGGTGAACCGTCCGAAAAGAGCCCCCGGTTTCACGCCGAGCAGCCGCGGCTGTTGAGCGCGGTTCAGGTTCAGGCAACTGGCCTCATCACCGTCGTGGACGCGGAATTGGGCCACACCGACGCCGGCGAACAGACTCGAGTCGAGTCCCAAGGCCTCCCGACCGGCGGGGGTATTCAGGTCCTGGACAATCGGAACGGTCGACTGGCCAATTAATGCGAAGCCACCCGTGCCCGAATGCTTATCCGCGCCTTCTTTCGTGGCGTCGAGCCGAAACACGCCGATCGAGGTTATGAGAAAGGCGCCGCAGGCCAGCAGCGCGACCGTGGCCAGGCTTCGGTTGAGCCGACGCGCGCAACCCCGAAGGCCCAAGGTCCCCAGCGTGAGCGCCGCCGCATGAGTCGTCCTCGACAGGCCGCGCAGCCAGGTTGCGGTGAACGCGAGTCCCGCGATGAGGCAGAGCGAGCCGACGCCGAAAAACGCCTCCGCTTGACCTTGCCCGCCGTTGACCAGCGCCCAGCCGCCAAGACCGAGCGCCGCCATGCCCGAAGCGATGCCCACCCATAGGGATCGAGAGCAATCGCGGGTCCGCCCCGCCGGCTGGGCGTTGAGTGGGTTCCCATTTCCCGCCAGTAATTGGGCGATGGGCTGTCGAGCCTGCTTGCGCAAGGTGAACCCGATCGCCAGGATTCCCGCTACCGTGCTGGCGCCGAGGCCCGTCACCAGAGTGATTCCGGTGGCGTGGAACTCCAGGGCGGCGCTTCCGACCGCTCCCTGCCAAAGGGTCGCGAGCGCCCAGAGCATCGTCTTGGCGTAGCCGAAACCCCCGAGCGAGCCCAGGCATCCGCCGGCCAGCGCCAAGGCCGATCCTTCGCCCAGTAAGAGACGTCGGACCTGTTTGGGCGGGTAACCCAGGGCGAGTAGGGTGCCAACCTCGCTCGCCCGCTGTTCGAGCCCGAACTGAAAGAGCATCGCCATCAACAGCAGCGCCGCCACCACGAGGAAGAAGCTGAACCCGAGAAAGAGCTGCCCGAAATCCTGGGCTTGCTCGGCCGCTTCCAAGGCCTTGCGGCGGACCGGATCGACGCGCATACCGAGTTCCTGAGGATCGAGGTTTGCCAGCAGATTACGATGAATAATCTCCTGCCAAGGCCCAGGGAGAGAGTTGCTGGGAACCCCATAGCGGATGGCCGTGAGCGACCCGAATCGATTGCCCCACATCTTCCGTCCGGCAGCCAGCGTGACAAACGCCTTGGGCGTGCCCCGATGCGTTTTCCAGTAGGCTTCATCTTGTTCGCGAATTTTGTAAGCGAGCGGAAACCCAGTGTCCCAGTCCCGCGTGCTCTCCGCCTTGGCCACGCCCGGGAAATCGGGCATCAGGGTGCGATCGGCCCAAATCCCCTTCAACGGGACGATGGCGCGGACACGGAAGGAATTCGTCCGTTCGGCCAGGCGGCTGCCCGAGTCCGGCACAAAGTAACTCAGTTCGATGGGATCGCCGGGTTTGACCTTCAGGTCGTCGGCCAACCATTGGTTCACCAAGATTTCATCGTCCTTTAATTCGGAAGTCGAGGTCTTGGGGGTATGGTTCGGCGGTTGGGCGCCGAGGTTCTCGTCCGCTCGCGGGTCGAGTTGAACATAGGGGCCGTCGGCGGCGGTTACCATGGAATAGGGCGTGGCGTGTTCCCCTGCCCGGATCAAGTTGGCCAGGTAGGTTAGGACGCTGACGCCATTGGTGACGAAGCTCGCCTCCGCGAGGTCGCTCGAGTTGTCTTGGGTGCGAACAGAAAGATTAGTGACCAACGTGGTTCGCGGCCTCAGCGCGGCCGCCGCCACTTGGGGGTCAAGAAAAACGCGCGGACTCGAGATCTCGATTTGAGGCAGGACGTACTGGCCGCCTGTGGCTGACTGAGGTTGTTCGATCGTTCGCAGAGAGATAGCGGCGTCCTCCAGATTCCATCCACGCTTCAACTGGCCACTGAGCCAAGACATGCCTCGTTCCTCCGAGGTTGGCTCCTCAAGCTTCGGCTTGATTCTGCGAGCGAGGCGCGCCGCAAAGCAGTCAGGGTCCAAGTGCGAAACCCTTATTCCGTTCGGCCCCGTCTGCGCCGGAAATTGACGTCCGTGTACATAAAGCCAGGTTACCGCCTTTTCTCGCTGGAGATCCGCCCAGGTGACGCGTCGCTGGGTCATGACTTCTCCGAACAGGGCGAGGTTGGCGCGGTTGGGCATGCCGGTCTTCCGGGCTAGGAATTCCAACGGCACGAAGAGATTGGCGGGTGGCTCCTGACTCGTGGCGAGGTTAAAGTCGCCCAGCATTCCCGGGGGTAGCACCGCGCCCACTTCGAGCCGAAGGGCGAGGGAATCCTCATCGCGTGGATTGAGGGCGGCATCCAGTCCCAAAGCCGTTGGTTTGCGCACCCGTACGATGATCTCATCGCCGGGCCGCACTGAAAGCTGACGGGCAAGGGTCTCGTTCACCAGCGCGGTTTGGCCTCGGCGCCACCGAATCAATGGGCCCTTTCCGATCCCCAGTTCCATTCGGTCAACCTCGTCCATCTTACGTTCGATGCCCATCCACGGTCCTGGAGGGGTCAAGCCGCCCCATCCAGCGGAGCGGGCCCAGGATAAGTCCACGCCAAGAATTTGCTCGCGATTCGCGCGGGCTGAGCCGTCCGGCTTGGTTGCCACACTCGGCAGCGCAAGCGCCAAGCTCAAAGGGGAAGCCGACGAGGCAAGGATGGCACCTGGGGCAGGGGAGTTTGGGATCGGAGAAGAGCCGAGCCGATCCCGAAGATCGGCCGCGAACAGCCGATCTCCCGTATAAATGGCGAACCAGGTTTTTCCCAGCCGCGCCAGCGCTCGCTGGCGGAGCGTTCCATGCACGGAGTCGCCTACGATCAAGGCGCCGATCAGCGCGGCGCTCCCGATCGCGGCGCCAAGCACCACCCCCAAATGCGCCCGCGCATAATACCGCAGGCTTCGACCAATAAGCGTCCAGAACGTCATAATTCCCCAAGGCGCTTGCCGATGTCACGCTTCGGGGCGGGGCCAATGCTCTGTCGTTGCCCCTTCATCCTCACGACATCCGGCGCTCCCCCCATATCCTTCCGTCCCGGATTTCCACGGTCTTGCCCATCAAATCGGCCAGTTCCCGGGAATGAGTGACCACGATCATAGTGACCGCTTCCTCGCGGTTCAACTCAAGGAGCAATTGGCCCAATTGGCGGGCGGAGGCGTGGTCGAGCGCGCCGGTCGGTTCATCGGCGAGGAGCAGTTGAGGCTGGTTGATGAGGGCGCGGACGACGGCGACCCGCTGACGTTCGCCGCCCGAGAGTTGGCCCGGTCGATGTTCCAAGCGATCTCCGAGTCCGACCCGCTTCAGGAGCCGTTCGGCGCGCGCCGGGGCTCCGGTCCGCAGGTTGACCTCCTCGCAGGCTAGCGTCGGCACCAGCACATTCTCCAGGACGGTGCATTGCGGCAGCAGATAATGGGCCTGAAAGACAAATCCGATTCGCCGGTTCCGCACTGCGGCAAGTCGGATGGGATCGAGTCCGGCGAGATCCTGACCCCCGATGAGCACCTCGCCGCTGGTTGGCTGATCGAGCGTCCCGATGATCTGCAATAGGGTGCTCTTGCCCGAGCCCGACGGACCTACGATGGCCAGCGACTCGCCCGCGTTGAGCTCAAATGAGATGTCATCCAGGACGGCCAGCGGTTCGACTCGGTCAGGGGCAGGGTATCGTTTGCTCACCCTCGCCACTCTTAACAGCGGTCCGGGCGCGGGCGAAGTTCCATCGAAGTTCAATGCGTTCGCGCTCACAGGTTGGAGAAATTTAGTCCTGCATTCGCATGGCGCGCGCGAGGGCCGCCACCCGTTTAGGATCGACGGGGTTGGTGACCAGACCATCCTTTTTCAGCGAGGATCCGACGATAAAGCCATCGGCAAGGGGAAGATAATCCCGGGCATTGGCGGCGGTTATACCGCTGCCGAGCAGGATCTTGATGGCGGGGCAGGTGCGGCGGACGCGCTGGACATCCTCGATGTCGGTTTGGAGCCCGGTGCCTTTGCCGGAGACGATGAGGGCGTCAACGCATCCGCGCTCGACGGTATCCCGCGACGAATCTTCAATGGTCCAATTGCCAAACGGGACGGCGTGTTTGACGTGGACATCGGCGAAAATGCACGCTTCGGGACAAACGGCCCGACGGTACCGGAGCGTTTCGTAGGCGTTGCCTTCGATGATGCCTTGGTCGGTGAGCATCGCTCCGGTGTGGATATTAACCCGGATAAAGCGGCCGCGGCAGGCGGCGCAGAGCGCCAGCGCGGCGCGGGCGTCGTTGCGCAGGACGTTGAAGCCAATCGGGACACTGACCGCCTCGCGAACGGCTCGGCCGGCGGCGGCCATGGCGGCGAGGGTCTCTGGGGCAATGCTCCCCTTGGTGAACGGGATGTCGCCGAAATTCTCGATGAACAAGGCGTGCGCTCCGCCGCGCTCGTAGGCGGCCGCGTCCTTGGCCGCGCCTTCGAGTACCGCATCGATGTCTCCTCCCCACCGAGGCGAGCCCGGGAGGGGACGCAGATGCACAACACCGATAAGCAGTTTTGAATGGGCTTCGAAGGAGGCGAGCATGGCATTTAGGTGGATTCCGCCCCGAGGGCCGCGTTCATTGTCGTAGCCACTCGTTCCTGGCGGAGTTTCACAAGCGCGGCGTGGGCGGCTTCACTTTCGGCGGATTTCTTGCTCTTCCCTTGCCCCCGGGCCAGTTCGACGCCGCGATGGTGCACGGTGCATTCGAAGAGACGATCGTGGTCGGGTCCGCTGGTGGCCGCAATATAGTAGTGGGGAGCTTCAGTTGAGGAGGCTTGCAGTAATTCCTGGAGTTCGCCCTTTGGATTATCGTGCAAAGGGGCGGTTTCGAGTCCTGCGAACGTGGATTGAAACTGGCGGAGGATAAATTCCCGCGCCGCCCCCAAGCCGCCGTCAAGGAAGATGGCGCCGAGGACGGCCTCGAAACTGTCCGCCAGGGCCGAGAGGCGGTTGCGCCCCCCTTGGTGCTCTTCGCCCCGGCTCACGATGAGGTGCTGGCCGAGCCCTAGCTGACGCGAGTGTTCGGCCAGAGCGCGGCAGTTGACCAGTTTGGCGCGCGCTTTGGTGAGATCTCCCTCGCTAAGGCTCGGGAAGGCCTCAAATAATTTGTGGGTAAGGACGAGTTGAAGCACGGCGTCCCCCAGGAACTCCAGGCGCTGGTTAGTCTGGGTGGAGGCGCCGGATTCATGCGATACCGAAGGATGGGTCAGCGCCAGCCGGAGCAGGCTAAGATCCTGGAACCAGTAGCTCAATTGGTTCTGCAAGTCTTCGTGTTCGGTCACCGGAAGGGGAGGGGTTTATTCTGGAGCTGGGCCCAGCGGGGAGTCCACTTTTGGCGGGGCAAGGGGTTGCGGCCCCTCGGTTTGAACCACGGAGGCTTGCGAATCGTCCGGCGCCAACGGGGTCGCCGAGGAATCCTCTGCGGTGGGTTGAGGGCTCGCCGCGCTTGCCGAGGACAAAGGCAGGACCCCTTGCATCGGCGGCGGTTCGGGCAGGTCGAGGCCGTTCTCCAGCAGGGCGGCGACGTCGCGTTGAACGTTCTCCAGTTGATTGAGTTGGAGGTTGGGGTCAATAATGGTGAACAGGTCGCCGGTCTTGGGTTGCTCGTAAATAAAGACCCGGCGGCCCTCGCGCGTGATCTGTTCCTTCACCTTAAGCAACCGCTTGCGTTCGAGCATGACCGCCAGAATGTAACCGGCGGGGATGTAACGCGCGTCGTTGAGCGCGATGAGCTTGCGCAAGAGCGTTTCCGCGGTTTCCTTCTGGATGGGTTCGGACGGGGGCGGCGGAGCTTCGTAAACCCCGTGCCAGTACGAGATGAAGCCCTTGCGATCGCGAGAGCCTTCACCGAACTGTTTGGCCCAACAGGTTTGGCAAAGATCGACGCGTTGCAACTCTGATTTCTCTTCGGTGAGCAGCGTGTGATAGGTCTCCTGGTCGACAAACGACCTGCCGCAGGCCACGCAGGCGCGGGCGCGAGATTGAATGTTCCATTCAGTCATGGAATGCCTGCCATAACGACAATTCGAGTTAAATCCGCACCGTCAAGCCGCGGCCCGGCCATGTTTGCGACGGAGCAAGGGTTTGCACTGTCCGGCAACAACCGGCTGCGTAATGTGAACGTGATGGATATCCTCGTTGCTCGGTATGTCGTACATCACGTCGAGCATCAGTTTTTCGAGCAGGCTGCGCAGGGCGCGAGCGCCGGTGCCTTTCTTGAGGGCTTGGGAGGCCAGTTCTTTGAGGGCGTCGGGAGAAAATTCCAGTTCCACACCCTCCATGGCCATGAGCTTGGCGTATTGTTTAATGAGCGCGTTCTTGGTGTCGGAGAGGATCGAGATCAACTGGAGTTCGGTCAACTCGTGGAGGACCGTCACCATGGGGAGCCGACCCACGAACTCGGGAATAAAACCGAAGTTGAGCAGGTCTTCGGGCTCAACATACTGAAGCATCTCCTCTCGGTTGATGTCGGCGGTTTTTGCGATGTCATCCACGGCCCGGAACCCCATCACGTGCTTGCCGAGGCGTCTTTGAATAATACGTTCCAAGCCGACAAACGCGCCTCCGCAAATGAATAGAACGTTTGAAGTATCGACGCGAATATACTCCTGTTGCGGGTGCTTGCGGCCGCCTTGTGGCGGAACGTTGCACAACGTGCCTTCCAGGATCTTCAGCAAAGCCTGCTGGACGCCTTCGCCCGAAACGTCGCGAGTGATGGAGACATTCTCCGTCTTGCGCGCGATCTTGTCGATCTCGTCAATGTAAATGATGCCGTGCTGGGCGCGCTTAACGTCGTAATCGGCATTTTGCAGCAGGCGAAGAACGATGTTCTCCACGTCTTCCCCGACATAGCCCGCTTCCGTCAGCGTCGTGGCGTCGGCGATGGCGAAGGGCACGTCCAGGATATCTGCCAGCGTTCGGGCCAGGAGCGTCTTGCCCGAACCGGTTGGGCCGATCATCAGTATATTGCTCTTCTCGATCTCGACTTCCGCGTGAGGATCGGTTCCGGAGGCGGATTCCCCGTTGGCCAGCGAGGGTTCGGCCGGTTCATGGAGGATGCGCTTATAATGGTTATGCACCGCGACGGCAAGCGTCTTCTTGGCATGGTCCTGCCCCACGCAACGCCGGTCGAGTTCTCGTTTGATCTCGGCTGGTTTGGCCAGATTGAGCCGAGGCTTCTTTTCTTTCTTGACCTGGGCGGCGAGTTCCTTATCCAGCACCTGCTTACACAGGACGACGCAGTTATCGCAGATATAGACGCCGGGACCGGCGATAAGCTTCTTGACCTCGGCGTGGGACTTGCCGCAGAAACTGCACAACGTGAGATTAGTAGGACGCGCCATCGCAACAGTCCGTCACTCGGGTTTGTCCGCCAGGTTGGTCGCGCGCTCGGCCATGCCTGGAATTTCCTTCCGGGACTTCACGACCTCGTCGACCAGACCGTAAGCCTTAGCCTCGTCGGGAGTCATGAAATTGTCTCGGTCACAGTCCTTTTCCACCTGGTCGATAGATCGCCCGGTGTGTTTCGAAATGATGGCGTTGAGACGCTGTTTGAGGCCCAGCATGTAGCGAACGCGGATTTCCACGTCGCTGGCGGCGCCCTCGGCCCCGCCGAGGACCTGGTGGATCATGATGTTGGAATTGGGCAAGGCATACCGTTTACCCTTGGTGCCGCCGCACAGCAGCACCGCGCCCATGCTGGCGGCCTGACCGATGCAGTACGTGTTTACATCGCAGGTCAGGAACTGCATGGTATCATAAACCGCCAAGCCCGCCGTCACGCTCCCGCCGGGCGAGTTGATGTAAAGGTGAATGTCCTTCTTAGGATCGGTCATCTGCAAGAACAGCAACTGGGCGATGATCAAATTGGCAACCATGTCGTCCACAGGCGTCCCGAGAAAGACGATCCGGTCCACCAGCAGGCGCGAGTAAATATCGTACCCGCGCTCGCCTCGTCCGGTCTGCTCGACCACCATTGGCACTAAGAAATTGTTCATATACTGATTCTCTCTGGCGGCAAGGTAGCGGAGCGACCCTCGCGGGTCAAGCTTGGGGAGCGAGAATCGCCCCCGCGATCCGGTTGAAAACGGGGATCTGATGCGAGCGCGCGCGCGACCGTGAGCCCGTGCGCGCCCCATTTGCTGTGAAGCCATACCCGGCCCGAACCTCCGGCGCGGAAGCGCGGTTTTCCTGCCGCCAAACCACACCCTTCCGGACCGCTGGCCTCTCTGGGGCTGCGCGCTTTAAGTCAAGCGTGCCGAACCAAATCCGGAAAGTTCAATTCCAGAGTCTTGTAAAAAATGTCCGGGTGAACGGTGTCCCACACCGGCATAGCCGCATCGAGGGCGTCGAAGATTCCCTGAACGATTTCGCGGGTGGGCGTGAAAAAGCGGCAGCCGAATTTCTGGTACAGCGAGAGGACCTGTTGCGAGGTTAAACGCATCTGAGTTACTTCGCGGCAGGTATCCAACCAAAACTCCTGGCGGCGACCTAATGCCTGTTCCAGTTCATCCGAAGTGACGCCCTCAGCGGGGTCGGAGGAGGCCAATGCCCTGCGGGCATTCTCGACCGCCTCGCGCAATCCAGCGGCCTCAGAGCCGGCGAAGCGGGGCTTTTCCCGCGCGCGGCTGGGACGATCCTCGTATTGGTTGATGAGGGAGGTTGCCTCCCGTTTGGTCAGCACTCGATCCGGAGCCCAGCCCAGTTGTTGGAGACGTTTAACTTGAGTTTCGGTAGCGGGTTCATCTGCCCATGTCATACGGCGAGCCTTTAGTTATTGGTTTCGACCCAATATAACTCCGCCCTTGCCAGATGCAAACCAGACCGGTAGGGCACAACGGGGGGTGTTGCGGCAACCCCGAGTTCTAAAACCTCTCATTGGGCCGCAAGGGAGTCTCGAGGACGAACAGGGCAGGGGAAGGAGGTTAAACTCGCCTAGCGCCCACCCCAAGCCTTGCGCGCCCAAGCCTCCATGGCTCCATACTTGTCTTCCCAAGTGGTGTACATGCTTCCCACGATGCCGGGCACGTCCCTCGAAGCTTCGAGCCATTGGGCGATGGCCATTCCGTCTTCGTCGCTGTCGTAGTAGCCCGATAGGATTTGGCGGAGGCCCAGGTCAGCAAAAAACGGACAATTCTTGCCTTTGAGGCCGCCGTTCCAATTAACAATGCCGACGTCTTTGTCGAGGCCTTTCCACGATCCGGCTAGCGAGCCATTGGCCGCATAGTAATGGTCCACGGCGTTATGCATGGGGTCGAACATGTCGCTCCAGACCCAAATTTCGGCATCGGGACGGAGTTCGCGAATGATCTTGGCCGCCTGGCTGACATTGTCAGCGAGCAACTCCCCGGGGGATAAATGCCTGGACTGGCATAGGGCGCATTGGTTCACCACGCGCATCTCGTCATGCGACATTAGAAAGGCCGCTGGATGAAAGAGCTGATCCGCTTTCTTTACGTCCTCGCGCCAATCCTCGAAAATGCGAGGTTCGCTGAGGCACCCTGTCAAGCAGTCTTCATAAACGATGATCGGATGGTAGTAGCTGACGCGCAATCGCGCCCCGTCGTGGATGCGGGAGCCGGGTTTGAGCTTGAGCCTCGGGGCCTCGTGATAAGCGATCCACGGATGAAGTTGGGGATCGACTGGACGCTCAAAGTCGCGCCCTTCTTTGAAGACGGCGCCTTCCTCAGAGCGCACCGTCACCGGGCATCCGGGTCGGCGTAACAGGTTCACCAGGCCGATTTCTTCGATTTGAAGATCGTCCCACCAGAGCTTGCCTTGGTTGCCGGACCAGGCGCCGATATAGAGAAGGCCGGCGGAGGAATCCAGACTGTTGAAAACCAGGTCGTAGCGCTTCCAGTCCTGGGTTCTATCCGCGCGGAATGATTGGAAACTGATGGAATGCTGGCCATCCGACGTAAGGATCTTGACCTCTGGCGCCGCCGGGGACAGATCCTCCGTCTTGACCCAGAAGGAAATGTGGTATTGGCGGTGAGGCTGCAGCTTGAGGGGTTGCGAGAGACGGCAATGATGGTGCTGGTTCTTGCCGATGCTCTCCATGCGGAGCGAAGTCTTGCCCCCATGGGTGACCTCATGGTCGGCAAAGGTGGTCAGCCCTTCGTCATCCTGGAAACCCCAACCCTTGAAGTGGTCGCCGGCGGCAATCTCGAAGTCTCCGTTGACGACCCGGGTCGGGTTGTCGGGTTCGAAGCTAACCGCGCCGTCCCGGACGACGAACTGAGCGTCCTTGGACAGCACTCCCTCCATGTAGTTCCGGTCATGCGGTCCGCCCATGACTACGGCGATGAGATCCAAACCGTTCCGCCGGGCAGCCTGCCTGACCTCAGCCGCCTTTGCCGGGGCCAGGTTCCAGGAGAAAACCACGCCGTTGTAACCTTGGGCCTGAGCCTGCGGAAAACGAGCGATCATCCGGTCCACCTCCTTAGGCTCCCTCAGATCGCGCCAGACGAAGAGCCAGTGTTTATTGGGGGACGATAGGGCGGCTGGAGCCGCGGCGGACGCGCTGGCAAGAGACAGGCAACAGACAAGGCCTATGAGGGGGAAGTTGGCCAGCAGCTCCAGCAGGCAAGTCAATCGCTTGCGCGTTATCCCGGAACTTGGATACCGCTTCGTTAATAATCTCTTCATAGTATGACTCGATTAGCCAGGCAGCGACGATGGCTGACAGGCCCGACACAAAGTCTTCATAGAGCAGGCTACCAGAGGTTCGTTGAACACACAAAGTACTCCGGCCGGGTCTTTCGCGGTCAACGCGGAAATAATATTTTTTTGGGGGTTGGACAGCTTTTGACCTACCCCTCGGGCTAATTTGCTTCAAGAAAACAAAAGGTCAGATATGAGCAATGGCCAACTTGAATTAGGTATAGCAAACGAACGGGGATGCCGGTTTACGGGGCGGCGCCAGCGCCGACTCCGGCAGGCCCAATGGTGGTTCGAACGGATGCGCGAGACGGTGGACCGAGCGACGGATTGGCAGCCCGCTACCCAATCTCGCTCGCAACGTCTGCGCGGTCTGCAATCTTGAAGCAATGGCTCCTTCGTGGTCGACGCCGAGGGCCAATTGAGGTATTTCCTTCGTCCATGCGATGTTCTGATGAGCGAAAGCGTGGAAACGGGCCCGGTCGGTGGTTGCCGGCGGCGGTGTGGGGTGGTCTTTGTTTGGCGATAGTTGCTTTAGCCGGAAACGGTTGCGCGCATGCCCGGGCGCAGCGCGAAGCCAGGGAGCGCGCCGCCGCGCTCATCCCCCCGCCCACTCCCCCATTCCTGAACGGCCCCGCTGCCCTTCTGTTGACAAACAGTGGCGGTTTCTCCTGCCATCTGGTCATGGTCGCTGGTTCGAGCCCGCAAGCCGTGCCGCCTCTGGTTGGGGAGCTCTTTGGGCGTGGCTCCAAACTTTTTTTCTCCCCGGGACCGTCCTCCTTTGGCCACCGGGCCGGCGGGTTCGGTTTTCTTTGGGACGTGGCGGAAGGCCGCGGAATTCTATTGTGCGATGCGATGCAGGGGTACGCACCGATTTCCTCGCACTTCCGCGCGACAAACGTGGTGGTCAGGGCTACGGGTCAGGGCTCGCAGAAGATCGCGGGCCATGAATGTGAGCCGATGGAAGTTAGCGTGAGTCTGTCCGAAGGGCCGATGCAGGTCCTCCGCATGTGGCAAGCCATGGGCTGGAAGGACTTTCCTCTACGCTTGAGCAGCGCGGAGGGACCGCGCTTCGACCTTACGCTTTCGAACGTCCGGCTGGAGGTTCCCGTCGCGGAGATGTTCCAACCCCCGGAGGGCTTCGCCCGATTCGAGAGCCCTGAAGGGATGATGGCGGAGATGGTGATGCGCCAAGAAAAACTCAAACGGAAGCCCGGCGAGGAATCTCTGACGCCCGACGTGAGATCCCGACCGGAAACTCGCTAACTCAAGGTCGCGGGCGGTTTCCGGCTTGGCTTTGGGGTCCCGGCAGGCCGAGGGTCCAGTGGGGCAGGATTTCCGCCGTCGGCGAGGTTGGCGTCGCCTGATGGAGGAGCTTCCTCTCTGCCAGGACGGCGATCATCGCGGCATTGTCGGTGCAGAGGCTTGTTGGGGCTAACCGGAGTCTGAGATTCTCCTGCTGACAGGCGGCGTCCAAAGCGTGGCGCAAGGCGCGATTGCAAGTGACGCCGCCGGAGGCAGTGACACAGTGGACTCGCTGGCGCTTGGCGGCGCGGATTGTCTTGATCAGCAGCACTTCCACAATGGCCGCTTGCACGCTGGCGCACATGTCGCGCAGGCCCTCGGCGCTTTCCAGCAGGGAAGGATGGTCCCGCAGGTGGTAGCGGACGGATGTCTTCAGCCCGCTGAAGCTGAAGTCGTGGTTTTCCTCCTTCAGCATCGGTCGGGGGAAGGTGAAGGCTTTGGAATTACCACCGTCAGCCAGGCGGTCGATTTCCGGGCCGGCGGGGTACGGAAGGCCCATAAGCTTGCCCGTTTTGTCGAAACACTCGCCGGCGGCGTCATCCACGGTTGAACCCAGGAAGCGGTGCTCCAGCTCGCCTTTGACATGGACGAGCATGGTGTGACCACCGCTAACAATCAGGGAGACATTGGGCTCGAACCCGGCGAAATTCGCCACGGGGGGTTCACCTTGAATCCAAGGGGAGTAAAGGTGGGCTTCGTGATGGTTTACCCCAAAGAAAGGGCGCCGCAAGGCGTAGGCCAGAGCCTGGGCAGCTTTGAAGCCAACCAGCAAGGCGCTGGGCAATCCCGGTCCTTGCGTGGCCGCCACCGCATCCAGTTGGCGAGTGGTCACTTGCGCTTGAGTCAATGCGGATCGGGCCATCGGCGCCAGTTGGCGCAAATGCTCTCGCGCCGCCAGTTCCGGCACAACGCCTCCGTATTCGGCATGGAGTCGGATTTGGGAGGAGACACAGTTAGCCAGGACCCGTCCCTGGTGAACAACGGCCGCGCTGGTTTCATCGCAGGAGCTCTCGAAAGCGAGCAGCATGACGGCGGTGCCTTCGAGGGAAATTACCGGGCAGCAGCCACTTTTTCGGCCTTTGCCATCCGCCTTTCGGGCAAAGGCGAGCGCTGGGTGAAGAGCATGATGCCCTTGAGGAGGTCGACCGCGCGATCGAACTGGGGATCGCGCGAGCTAACGACTCGCTGGCGATCGGCTTCCGAAAGACTCTCGAGGCCGCCCGGGGTGCGCTGGACTTGAAGGGCGTGGTCCTCGTCCGGGGTCATGGCCACCTGGACGTCGGGCGTGATACCGACCTTGTGGATGACCTTGTGACTAGGGGTGAAATACTTGGCGGTCGTCAGGCGCAGAGCCGAACCATCATCGAGCGGAAGAATGCTCTGCACCGAGCCTTTGCCGAAGGTGGTTTCGCCCAAGATAATGGCTCTTTTGAGGTCTTGCAGGCAGCCGGCGACGATTTCGGAAGCGCTGGCGCTGCCGAGGTTGACCAGAACGACGATGGGCATATCGTTGAGTTCGTCGTGCCCCATCGCATAGCGGCGTTTGTTCTCGGACTGGTCGCGGCCCTCGGTCGTAACCACCAACTGTCCCTTGGGTAGGAACTTGGCGCAAACGTCGACGGCCTGCTCCAGGAGCCCGCCCGGGTTCCAACGCAGGTCCAGAACGAGCCCTTGCATCCCCTGTTTCCTGAGTTTCTTGAGCGCCAGATCCAAGTCGTCGCTGGTTTTGTCGCCAAATTGTGTAAGCCGCACATAGCCGATCTTGTTCTCAGGCAGGCTGAACTCTTTCCTGCCGTTCAGATCGGTCACCATATCCACGTTGATCGAGGCGCGCGTGAGGACATAATCGTGACTATCATCGTTAGAGGGGCGAAAGACCGTGAGCTTGACGGTCGTGCCTGGTTCGCCGCGCAAGCTCTTGACGGCGTCATCGAGCGTCATCTTGGCGGTGTTCGTACCATCAATTTTCACAATCCGATCGCCCGAGCGAATACCGGCTTTGAAACCAGGCGTGTTGGTCATGGGGGCGACGACCGTGATGTGGCCGTCCTTGAGTTGAACGATGATGCCTAGTCCGCCAAACGCGCCTTGGGTGTCGTTTTGCAGTTCTTTGAATTTCTCGGGGTCCATGAACTCGCTGTGGGGGTCCAGGGTATTTAGCATGCCCTTAAGGGCCGCATACACAAGATCTTGGTACGTGAGTTTCTGCCCGTCCACGTATTCCTTGCGTACCCGTTCCAAGGCATAAGAAAATAATTTCAGGCTCGCATAGGGCGACTCTTTCTCGGCGGCGACCGCCGAACTCTGGAAGATCCACGCCCCAACCATCAAGTTGAGGCCTAGAGCCGCCAGGATCACCCCGTACATCACGCGTCGTTTCATATAACCATAATACTATCGATTCGGGAACAAGCTAACGGCGCCGGACCTGGTTGGCAAGGCAGCGCGAAGGTAGAAGTTCAGACGTCAAAATGAACGTCGAAGTCGGGGATCGGAGCCTGAGAGTCGGGGCCACTCTTGGTGGCGAGGTCCGCCGAGATGCGTTTGGCGCTGGTCAGGAATGAACTGGTTTAGGTCGCCGGCACCGCCGCTGGCTTTGAGTCGGGACCGCCTTCAGCGAGACCTCGGGCCACAACGTCGAGTAATGCCTGCTTGGTAACTGGCTTCTGAAGAAAAGCGAAGATCCCGGCGGCTTTGACCTTGTTTGCGACCTGAGACTGGCTCGAGGCGGAAATCATCACGATCAACGCCGGCTGGCTTCCGTTGTTAAGTCGCCGCAACCAGTCCGCGATCGCAAACCCATCCCACGAATCCGCGGGCGACGCCATCGAGAGATCGATATCGAGCGTGATAAGATCGGGTTGTTCGGTGCGGATCAACTTGAGGGTCGTAGGGGGGTCGTCGGCCGTTAATACGTTGTAACCCGCCGCAGTCAGAATCCCAGCAAGGTATTTTTGCGTTACCTTATCGTCTTCCACTACGAGTATCTTTTTGGCCGTCATATTCTTCCGTAACTGGGAGGGGGCGCTCCGGCCGCCTCCGATTGCTTGCCCATCAGCGCCCAACCGCGCTGAAGACCGGCAAGTTAAGACCCCGCGTCAGAGTCCACACTTTCTACCGCGCCAAAATCTTTTCACCAATGCCCTGAAAATGCAAGCGCGCGTTTCCGGAGCAGACCCAATCCAGGGCTGACCACCCGGCACGAGCCGCATTACTTCGTTTGGTAGCAATTCGGGTGCCGTACCCTTCAGAACTGTCCGAATAGGATTAATTTCGTTTCTGCACTCACGGTTCAGCGGTCCCGGGGCTGATGGACAGGTTCTGAGCGGAGCTTAGCGCGGGCCCCGGGGATCCCCCGGGTATGATTCCCGTAAAACCACAGGGATGCCTCCCGTAGAGTTCCGAGTGGCAATAGGACCGTATTGTCCTATATTGTGGCAGGCCAGTTCCGTAACCGACCAAACGATTTATGAAGGCAAGATGTATGCTCGACGAGAATCCCAGTCCTTGGGGGTTCTTCAGACGCCTATTTGGGTTCGGCCTGGGGCGGCACGAAGCGCCGGTTCCGCCAGAAAGCGCCGTCGCTGACTTGCCAAAGCAGGCATCCCTGCTTGGAACCCCGCTAGTTAAGGTGCTGGTGGTCGATGATGACGCAGTCATCCGCAAGACCATGGAGTTTAAACTTGGATCCTTGGGGTACGCGGTGAGGACAGCGTCGGGTTGTTCCGAGGCTCTGGGTCTCATCCGAAAAGAGAATCCCGATCTGATGTTGATTGACGTCAGTTTTCCCGCCGAAGCCGCCCACGATGCCGCGGCGTCATGGAATGGTCTGGGGCTGATGGGCTGGTTGCACCGCCTGGAATCGACCCGAGAGACACCGATCATCATTATGAGCGGTGATGAAAAGTTCCAGCCAAAGGCGCTGGAAGGCGGCGCCTTGGCCTTCTTTTCGAAGCCGGTCGATTTCGAGCGATTGTCGGCGACCATTAGCGGCCGTCTGCGCCCAATAATTACCTCCAGTTAGGCCGGGGTCGGTGGGGATCAAGTGATATTTATGATACAACTGACCATGTCCGCTTGGCGGAGGTGGAAGGCAGCGGGGGAGTTAACTCTGTGCGTTCTGATTCTGTGCGAAGCGTCTCTGGGTGCGGCTGAGGCCCCGCGCGTTTCAGAGAATCCCCCAGCCAGACTCAACGTTGATGAAACGGCGCTCTCGCGCGAGATTAAGGCGACTACTAGCTTCGCCTCGGTCGTCAGGAAAGTGGCACCGAGCGTGGTGAATATCTATTCGACCACCACCGTTCGGGAGCAGGCTTTTCCCCACCCCTTTATGAACGACCCCTTCTTCGGACGCCTCTTCGGCGGCGATCCTGGCGCCGGTTCGAGAACTCACAAGGAGCAAGGCCTTGGCTCTGGAGTCATCGTCTCCCCGGACGGGTATATAGTAACCGCCAACCATGTGGTCGAGGGCGCTGATAGCGTGAAAGTCGCCTTGGCATCCGGCGAGATGAAACTGGATGCCAGGATCGTCGGGACGGATAGGGCGACCGACGTGGCGCTTCTGAAGATAGTGTCGAAGAAGCCGCTGGCCGCTATCGCCATAGCGGACAGCGACAAGTTGGAAGTGGGTGATTTAGCGCTGGCTGTCGGCAACCCCTTCGCTGTGGGGCAGACGGTAACCCTGGGCATCATCAGCGGATTGGGTCGCGGCGGGTTTGGCATCAGTGGTTATGAAGATTTTATCCAAACCGACGCGGCGATCAATCCCGGCAATTCCGGTGGGGCGCTGGTGGACGCTCAGGGTCGGTTAGTAGGGATCAACACCGCTATTCTTACCGAAAGCGGCGGGTCGCAGGGGGTCGGTTTCGCGGTGCCGGCCAACATCGTCCGTTTTGTAATGGACCGATTGATCAAACAAGGGAAAGTGGTGCGCGGGTTCTTGGGAATCAGCCCCCAGACCTTGACGCCTGATTTAGCCACCTTGTTCGGCCTGCCCGAAGGCGCAAGGGGCGTTTTGGTCGCAGAGGTGGCCCTGAATACGCCGGCCCAGAAGGCGGGGTTGGTTGAGGGCGATGTGATCACGGAAATCAACGGCAAGAAGATGACTGACCATCGGAATCTGCAACTGGTCATTGCCCAAACCGTCCCGGGTAGTAAACTAACTTTCCATCTGTTGCGAGGAGAGGGCGGAGGGAAGCCCAAGGAACGAGTGGTGACAGCAACCTTGGCAGAGCTACCCGAGGAGAAGTTGGCCTCGAATCCTGAAGCGCGGGCCAAGACGCGGGAGGCTAATTCCTCCGCCCACGATGCTCTGGACGGTGTCCAGGTGAGCGATTTGGATGCCCGAGAACGCCGCCGACTTGGCATTCCGAGCCGGGTGCGGGGAGCGCTGGTTTACAGTGTGGAACAGAACTCCAACGCTGCCGAGGCAGGTTTGCACCCGACCGACGTGATCGTGGAAATTGACCGCCATCCGGTTGCCAACGCCGAAGAAGCGGTACAGTGGAGCGAAAAGGCGGCAGGAGATCAGATCCTGCTCAAAGTTTGGAACCAGGCTGGCGGAGAATCCGGTGGGACTCGGTTTCTGATCGTTGATAACGTCAAGCGCAAGTGATTACTGGAGGAGGCTCCGGAGGTCTGACGCCTGCGAAAGTTGCCGGCCGCCTTCATAGGGTTTTGTAAGGCGGCCTTCGCGCCAGAGCCGCAACCGGCAAAGCACGGCGAACGAGAAGTTCGGCGCTTGACCCCCTTGGCCGCCCACCAACTCACTGCCGCGGCGCACGTTGTCCATCATCCACGCGGGCAGCAAGAGGTGGTAGGGGTTACGGGCAACCTCCCCGATGTGGAATGAGGTGGCGGTGATCAGGTCGCCGAGGTCGATCTCGGATATTTCCAGCATCAAATTGGGGTCGTCCATTTGCCCCCAAAACTCTGTTTCCATCAAATGGCATTCGAAAGCGGGGCCGATGGCGCGGAGGGCGTCCAACACGAGCAAATGCGTGCCGATATGCGTCGAGTTCCAATCGCGGTCGTGCGGACAGAGGATCACGCGCGGTTGATGGGCCTCGATGATGTCGGCTATGACTTTGACGCAAGCCGCCCAGTGCGCCGGATCTTGTTCCCGGGTCTTGGCCGAGATACGACTGAGGCCGCCGGGAGCGGTGGTCACCAGTCCAAAGCCAAGGTAGCGGCAGGCGTTTTGCAGCTCTTGGAGACGGCCGGGTTGGCGCTCCTGTTTGCTTCCAAGCGTGACCGCCACATCAATAACGTCCATATTCGCTTCGCGAAGGAGCCGTAAGGCGGGTCCGCCGACAATGCACTCGTCGTCCGGATGAGGCGCAAAAAAAAGGGCTTTAGGGGAGCCGGGCGACAGGGTTGGCCGGGGGGCGGGTTCAAAGTTTGCGAGGGGAAAAGAGCGCGCGCTTTTCACCAGATTGGCAAAATCGGAAACAAACGATTGAAAAGGATTCATAGGAGTGGGGGTAGGGGATGCTTTCAATTCGGGCCTGAAAGCTGAGGGAGGCTGGCGGCGGCGACCGCTTGGCCGTGGCGCTTGTCTTTCTCGTCGGGGATGTGGAAGGCGATGCGGGCGGCCAATTCCGGGAACTCCAGTCTGAGCACCTCTTTGGCGCCGGCAAGGATGATTTCGCCACCCGGTCCCGAGGTGACCCGGCCCAGAATAAGTACATTTTCGAGATCGTAATAATCCGCCAGGTGAGCGATGGCGTACCCGAAATAAGTGCCGATGGTCTCGTAGATCCTGCGAGCTTTTACGTCGCCCTGCGCCATGAGCGCCTGCACCTGTTTGAGTTTCTCGGGAAGCGGCGTATGTGGCTCCGCTTCAATTCCCGCCGGCGCCAGCAGGCGTCCCACGGCCTGCTGCGAGAAATACTGGACGTTGCATCCGTAATCGCCTGACCATTCATCCACCGGCGCGTTCGGGTTGTAGTCCACGGGGACGAAGGCCAGTTCATTAATCCAGGAAGTCAAACCGCCATCGGCATTAACATAGCCACCCGCAGTGCTAGTGCCGAGCGAGACCCCGAGGATGCGGTTAAGGCCGAGCGACATCGCCCCGGCCAGAGCGGTGACTTCGCCGTCATTGATCACCTCGAAGGGAACATTCTTCCAGGCCCGTTGGATGTTCAGAAACAGGTTCTTAACCCGCTCGTCAAAGAGAGCAGGGGATACGCCGCGGAAAAGCGAAGCGACCTTGACCTGATTATTACGATAAATCCCCGCAGCGCTCCCCCCAATCGCGTCCACGCGAGGCAGATGCGCGGCGGCCTTCTGTAACGAGTCCATAATCCCGTCGAAGTGGTACTTGGGATCGGGCTGGAAATAGGGATCCCAGGAGGTTTCCTCGCTGAAAACCACCTCGCCATCAATGACGGCGGCGACTTTGCGGTCGCTGCCTCCGAGATCAAAACCGATTCGGCAGCCTTCGAGGTGATGACCCAGGGTCGCCGTGCTCCGCCGTTCCGGCGGCAGGTCATGAGTGGCGACGACCTCTAGCGGGTGATCGAACATCCGCTCCGCTATGAGATTGGAATCGAACCGGCCGGTCGGCGTTTCGCGATAGTGGGACGCCAGTTCCTCCGCCAAACTCGAAGGCCCGTCCAGGTAGAGTCTGAAACCCCCACGCGACCAGAGCATGAGTTTGGCAATGCGCTCGATATAAGAGAAATTGCCCGCCGCCAAAGGGTGGGCATGGGGTAGCACTTGGGTGTGGACGCATGAAACGACGCCATCGGCTTGCTCAATGGCGAGACGAACGGGGACGGGATTGGGAAGGGAATGGACAAGGTCGCGAAAGGCATGGTTGGCTAGGACGGCGGGGCGGAAGGAGGGGTCGAGGACTGGGGTGATGCGAGGGGCGACCAGGGAGAGACCGCGGTTATGGTTCATAAATATGTTTGACGAGTCGTTAGTTCGGCGAGCATTGTTCGAGATGGATAAAGCGTGACGGCGGCGCGGGTCAGCGGCCAGTCATTTGGGCGCGTAAAAGATGATAAACCGCCTTGACTGCCAGTTCGCTCAATAAGAAGGGCTTCGCGATAAAATCGGTACCGCCGATGCGGGAGGAATTGGCGCGGTTATCGAAGTCGCTCAGGCCGGTGACGAAGATGACGGGCGTCTTTTTGTGGGCCGGCATGGAACGGAGTCGAGCGCAGAGTTCGTGTCCCGTCATCTCCGGCATGCTGATGTCCAAGAAGATGAGGTCGAATCGGTTGTCGGCTAACAGGTCGCAGGCGACCAGCGGGCTGCGGACGCCGACCGAACGGAGTTTGGCCTTTTCCAGCGCATGGGTGACGGCGTGGCGCGAGATCGGTTCGTCGTCGACCACCAGAATACTGGGAGGGAAGAGCTCATGATGGTCGGAGGTGGCCGGGAGTTGAGCCAACTGGTTGAGAGAATCGATGGCCGAGGCAATGGTGCGCAAGCTGGAGGAAGTGACATGACCCGGCTTGGCATGGAGCTCTTTGAGCAGCGATTCTAAGGCCTTAGCCATCCGGATGAACAGAACGGCTCCAGTGGGGTTCGCGTTGGTGGTCAAACCCTGGATCTGTAAATGTAGGGTCTGGAGGATTTTGGCGCGCGCAGGTTCGGTCTCGGCCTTGACTAATCCAGGGAGCATTCCGCGCAGGTCGGATAAGGCCGACGGGAGCGAGGCGAAGAAACTCTTGTCTACGCCGCCCTGAACTTGGTTGTCGGTAGCAGTAATCAAGAGAGGAGCGGAGGTTGGATCGAGGAAGGGTTGAGGCGCCGTCACTGTCGGAGGCAAGGGCGCATGAGCCGCGGCAGTTATGGATACGGGCGCATGATGCCTGTCAACCGGCGAGGAGGCCGCCGGAGAAACCAAATCCGATGGGGCAGGAATTTGGCCGTTGACCCTTGAGACGAGGCTCTGGAGGATATCGAGAGCCATCTTTGGGGGGCAATTCGCTCTGGAACCGCAGCGAGAGGCTCCGGCATCCTGGGCTTGCTGTATCGCTTGGGCGGTCTCCGAGCTAAGGAGCGCGAGGATGGGTAGTTGGTGAAAGCGAGCGTCGGTCCGGATAGCCCGCATCCAGTGGAGGCCGGAGGCGCTTGGCGGCGCCCCGCCCGCTAAAACCGCGTCGGGTCCAAACTGGCGGAGGAGATCAAGGCCCATTTGGGACTCGGCGGCCACCTGGACCTGTAGCCCCGCGTTGGTTAGATGGTCTCGATAGTTCGTGGCGACGAAAGTATCGTCTGCGACAATCAGGATTTTCTTCACGGCGTGGATGGAGAGGCGAGACCGCATTGGGCGACCACATACGCCTCCAGGAAGTGGCGGACGCATTCAAATTCAGTGGCGATCTCCCGATAAAGTTCTGGGCAGCCTTCGAGTTGTGTTTCGGCGCCTTTTTGTTCGAGCGAGCGGAGCAGAGTGACCAGGCGTCGGGCTCCGCAAGTGGCGCTGGCGCCGGCGCAACTATGGGCCAAGCGGCGGATCTCGGCCGCGTTTCCCGCCCGAATAAGAGCTTCCATTTGGGCTATCTGGGTAGTGGTCTGGTTCAAGTAGAGCGCGACCAACTCGCGTAAATGTTCCGGGTTATCATCGGTCAAGTCTCCCAACCGGTCCGTTTCAACGGGAGAGGAGGGTGGGGCTTGGGCTGGCGGAGAAGGAAAGGGAGCCGACCTCGTCGGGGCGGTCGGCAGTGACGGAGTTTGAACGGCCTGGGGAGACAGCGCTTGGATGTCGGTCTTTCCCCAACGTTCTATAACGGCGCGCATATCATCAATCCGCACCGGTTTGGCTAAGTAATCATCCATGCCGGAGGCGAGGCATTTTTCACGGTCTCCGCGCATGGCGCTGGCAGTCATGGCGACAATGATGATCTTGTGATTGTAAGTGGGGTGTTGCGTGGAGAGTCGTTGGCGCTGTCGGATAGCGCGTGTGGCCTCCAGGCCGCTCATTTCCGGCATCATGACGTCCATGAAAATCAGGTCGTAGGACAGACGATCCAAGGCATGAAGAGCTTCGATTCCGTTGGTGGCGAGGTCCGCTTTATAGCCCATTTGTTGCAAGAGCCGGAGGGCGACCTTTTGGTTGATGACATTATCATCGCAAAGCAGGATTTGTAGCGGGAGACGGCTGGCCAGCGTTGGGTCGAGTTTGGTCGAGGTTTGGGCTTTCTTAAACGGCGCTTTGGGGCCCGCCAGGACCCGCACCAGCACCTCGTAGAGCTGGGCGGGCTTGATCGGCTTGGTGAGGCAACTGGCAAAAGCGGCTTTAGCGAAATCAGGGTGGTCGGTGCGGACCCCCATGGAGGTCAAGAGGACCATGGGGAGCATGACGGTCTGAGGTTGCCGCCGAATTTCGCGGGCTAGCATCACGCCATCCATGGCCGGCATCTGCATGTCCAGGATCGCGAGGTCGAAGGTTTCGCCTGCGCGGATCCAATCCAGGGCCTGCTGCGCGCTCTGGGTGCCGCGGGGCGCCATGCCCCATTTACGGGTTTGCAGGGTCAGAATGCGACAGTTGGTGGGATTGTCATCCACGATGAGCAGTCGCAGATTCGCCAGTTGAGGCTGTGGTTCATCGATGGGTGAGCGCGGGGTTTGGCCGACGGCTTGCAAGGGAAGACTGAAGTGAAAAGTGGACCCTGTGGCAGGTTCGCTTTCCGCCCACATCTCCCCGCCCATAAGGTGGACCAGCCGTTTGCTGATAGCCAGGCCCAGGCCCGTTCCTCCGTAGTGCCGCGTGGTTGAGGCATCCGCTTGCGTGAAGGCGGTAAACAGCCGGGAGAGCCGATCGGCGGGGATGCCGATGCCCGTATCGCGCACGGAGAAGTGAAGCCGCCAAAAATCGCCCACCGGCTCGGCCGACTCGGCCGGAGAGAGGACTTTGACCTGCACCACAACCTCGCCGGCGGGTGTGAATTTAACGCCGTTGCTCAGCAGGTTGACCAAAACTTGGCGCAGGCGGGTGACGTCGCCTAGGAATTCAAGGGGCAGACCGTCGTCCATTTGATAGGCGAGATCAATCTTGCTTTCGGCGGCTTTGACGGCAAGAAGGTCCAAGCTGGACTCGATGCAGTTCCGCAAGTCGAAGGGTTGATGTTCCAGTTCGAGCTTGCCGGATTCAATCTTCGAGAAATCGAGTATGTCGTTGATGATCGTCAGGAGCGATTCGCCGCTGGAAGCAATCGTCTCCGCGTAGCCGTGTTGCTCGGGATTCATCTGGGTTTCCAGGAGCAAGCCGGCCATGGCGATAATGCCGTTCATGGGCGTGCGGATTTCATGACTCATGTTGGCCAGGAACTCGGCCTTGGCGCGGGCAGCCGCCTCGGCCTCGAGGCGGGCGGAGAGGAGTTCGCGATTGGTCTGAGTCAGTTCATCCTGGAGGTGCTTGGCGCGGAGGGCGGCGCATAGGCGCGCGCGCAGTTCCGCCGATTCGAAGGGTTTGGTGAGGTAATCGACCGCCCCGAGCTCGAAGCCCCGCAGTTTGTCGCTGGTGCTGTTCCATGCGGTAAGAACAATAACGGGAATGGGTTCGGTTTCTGGCGAGGCTTTGACCTGTCGGAGGAGTTCAAAGCCGTTCATGCCCGGCAGGCCTAGATCGAGCAGTATCAGGTCGAAGTGCGATTCGCGCAGCCGCGTGAGCGCGGACGCCGCATCCGAGGCGCTGGTGAGGACAATCTGGTCCTCGTGCAGCAGCGCGCTGAGCAACTCCGCCATCCGCGGATCATCTTCCACCAATAAGACTTGCGAAGGAGGCAAATTCATAGTCTGGCGGTCCGGTCATCGAATCAAATCCATCGTCAGCCGGCGCGGAGCGACGGCTCTTGTAACTATTGAACACCAATCCGGGTTCCAACGCCAGCGTGAATTTTCCCGCCGAATTTTCTGTCCCGAATCTTACGCTCCCGGCAAAGAAGTATTGCGAAAGGCCCCGGAAGACAGATAAATATTGGGGCATGGTTCATACTGCGCTCAACCCCGGGATGGTTGGCGAGCTCTGTCCGGGCCGGGATGCCTTCGTGAAAGCCTACCAACTCATGTTGCTGGCGCGAATCCTGGACGACAAGTTCGCCAGTCTGTACCGTATGGGTAAGGTTCACGGCGGCGTCTTTCTGGGGCGAGGCCAGGAGGCGTTGAGCGTTTCCTTTGCCGCCTCCCTGCGGAAGGGCGACATTTTCGCCCCGTTGATCCGCGACGGCGCAGGGCGGCTGGCGTTCGGGGAATCGGTGCTGGACGCGGTGCGAAGTTTTCTGGGCTCCCCTCTCGGGCCGATGCGGGCGCGGGATGGCAATGTCCATCGTGGGAAACCCAGGGAAGGCCTGCTGCCCATGATCAGCCATCTCGGCGCGATGATCTCGGTGGTGAATGGGGCTCTGTTCGCGCACCGTCTCAAAGGCATTACGGGCACCGCCGGGGTAGCCTGCATTGGAGAGGGCGCTACCAGCACCGGCGCATTCCACGAGGCGCTGAACCAAGCCAGCGTCGAGAAGTTGCCGTTGATCCTCGTGGTGGCCAACAACCACTATGCGTACTCAACCCCCAACGAGCGTCAGTTCGCTTGCCGGTCGCTTTTGGATAAGGCCGTCGGCTATGGCATCTCCGGGCACTCGCTGGACGGCACCGATTTGGAGGCGTGCCTCGAGACGGCGAACCGCGTGGTCAGCCAGGCGCGCGCTGGCGCCGGGCCCCAATTGGTGGTGGCCGATCTGCTCCGTCTCTGCGGGCACGGCGAGCATGATGATGCCTCCTATGTCGATGTCGCGCTGAAGTCATCGAGGATTGGACGCGATTGCCTGAAGGTGGCCACCGACCACTTGCTCGTCAAACGATGGGCGGATGCCACCGCTCTTGCCGCCTGGCGCGAGGACGCCATCCAACAAGTTGAATCCGAGGTTGCCAAGGTGCAGCGCGAAGCTGGTCCCGACCCCTACCAGCAGGATTGGCGCGCCCTGGCGTCCAGACATCTCGCGGAAGGAGCTGAGGCAAGGGAGGAGTCGTTGTGACTATTACGTACTTGGATGCGATACGCGAGGCGCAGGCGCGCGCGCTGGCCGATGACCCCCGCGTTTTCATCTATGGGCAGGACGTGGGCTCTTTTGGGGGGGCGTTCAAAGCCACCAAGAACCTCGCCCAGCGATTCCCCGGGCGAGTCATAGATTCGCCCATCAGCGAAGATGCGATGCTGGGTTTGGCGGTGGGGGCCGCTATCGAGGGGATGCGTCCGATCATCGAGATCCAATTCGCGGATTTTTCGACGGTCGCCTTCAACCAGATTGTCAACCAGGCCGCGACGCTACACTGGCGAACATCGGTTCCGTGTCCGATTACCGTGCGCTTGCCGTTCGGGGGGACTTCCGGCAGCGGACCCTTTCACAGCCAGAGCATGGAGGCGATCTATGCCCACTATCCCGGCCTGGTGGTCGTAACCCCTGCTACCGTCGATGACGCCTACAGCATGCTGCTTGAAGCGGTCGCCCTGGATGACCCGGTCATTTTCTGCGAGCACAAGTACCTTTACTACCACCTCAAGGCGGAGCAACTCCCCACCGAGGCCATGCCCATAGGCAAGGCGCGCATCGCGCGCCCAGGTCGGGACCTTACCATCGTCGCCTACAGCGCCATGGTCCACGAGGCGTTGGCGGTTGCGGAGGAACTCTCCGCCGAGCGGATCGAGATTGAAGTAGTCGATCTCCGATCCGTCAAGCCGTTGGACACCGATACGGTTATGGCGTCGGTGGCTCGGACGGGCCGCTTGCTTTGCGTTGGGGAGGCCTGGCCGTGGGGTGGTGTCACGGCCGAGGTCATCGCGCGCGTGGCTAGCGAGGGGTTCGAACTCTTGGACGCCCCACCCCAACGCCTCAACGCCAAAGATACCCCCGTTCCGTATCACCCCAACCTCTGGGCCGCTCACCGGCCAACGGCCCGAAGCATCGCGGCTGCCGCCCGAAACCTCTTGCGGCGCTAGATTTCGCGTCCTATCGATTGACCAAGTTTATGCCTTCGATTCCGATTATCATGCCGCAACTGGGCGAGTCCATCGCCGAGGCCACTGTTGTCAAGCTCCTCGTCCAAGTCGACGACGCGGTGGAAACCGGCCAGGACGTGCTCGAGGTCGAAACCAGCAAGGCCGTGCTAAGCGTTGCCGCTCCCTGTTCGGGGCGGTTGGTGCGTTTTCTTGTTAATTTGGGCGAGAGCTACCCGGTGGGGGCCGTGCTCGGCCACCTGGACGCGAGCGCGGAAGATGCGGCGAGATTGGGCTTGGACATCGCAGCGACAGACCATTACGCCGAGAAGACGGCCGCGCGAGTCGAGAATGGGAGCGTGGCTTCGGCTCCGAGCCAAACGGTCCAGCCGACGGTGCGCGGTTTGCCCGTGCCTGCCAATGCCGCCGGCGCCAGTTATATGTCGCCTCGGCTTAAGGCGCGGATGCTTGAGCTCGGGCTGCATGCGGCGGATCTTGCCGGCTTGCCTGGCAGCGGCGCCGCCGGACGAGTCACCATCCAGGATTTCGAGAAATTCATCGCTAACCTCGAGAAACATCGTTTAAGCCAGGCGTCCTCTATGCGTGTGGCGGTGGCGGACGCTATGCGGCGCAGTTGGACCCGTCCGCTGGCCACGGTCGCCGTGCCGGTCTGTTTTGACGCCTTGCTCCTGCACCGCAAGGGATGCAACCCAAAACCAGGTCCCGCGCTCTATGCCTTGCGCGCCTTGGCCCTGGCTTTGGCCGAGAACAGCGCCGTTGCCGGCCGCTTGATTGGCAACAAGATCGTCCACCCTTCAGCGATCGATGTCGGGTTTGCCGTGGAAGCCCAGGAGGGGGTGCTGGTGCCGGTCATTCGGAACGCGGACAAGCGTTTGCTCCGGGATTTGGTGGAGCGCTACAACGAGATGATCGGACTGGCGCACCAGCGTAAGCTCCCGGCCGACGCGACCGGCGGCTCCATCGCGACCGTGACTAATTTTGGCACTTTCGGCCTGACCTGGGCGACCCCCATTCCATTGCCGGAGCAGACCCTGGTCTTAGGCATGGGCGCCGCCCGGCGCGTGCCGAGCTGGGATGAGGCCAAAGGCCAATTTGTGCCGGTCATGGAAGCTAACCTGACGTTGAGTTTTGACCATCGTGTGTTGGATGGCGGCGCGGCCGGCAGACTCCTTGCCCGCATCGAGCAACTCCTCGGCCATCCAGAAGAGCTTTGATCGGGACCCGCTCTCGGGACGCCTCGACCAAAGCTAAAAAGCTATTCACGGAGCAAGGCCTCAATGAGACGGGTCATTTTGGCGTAGCCTTCGGCCCCGGCGTATTCCAGCTCCCCCTCCCAGGCGTAGCGGACGCGGCCCTGCTTATCAACGAGGTAAACGGCCGGCCACAACCGTTGCTGCCATCGGTCCCAGTTCTCCCGCGCCGCGTCCAACAGGACCGGATAGGTAATCGCGAGGGACTTGACCTTCCTGGCGACGCGGGCGGGATCTCGCTCCGAGTCGGATTCTGGCGTGTGGATGCCGACAATCTGAACGCCGCTGCGGGCGAATCGCTCCTGCCATCGCCGGTAATAGGGAAGATTGCGCTGGCAGTTAATGCAGTCGAAGGTCCAAAAGTGAACGATCGTCACTTTGCCTTTGCGCGAGGACCACGAGAGAGAATCACCCTTGGGAAGGTTGAGCCATGACTGGCCGGAAAGCTCAGGCGCAACCACCGCTGGTTGATTCGTCGCGATGGTGGTCAAGGTAGTTTCCGTGGCGCTAGCAGCAGCCGCGGGCGATAAGGTCCTTGCCAGTGCTAATGCCAGCGCGAGCGCCGACGTTCGACGGCGGCTCCAAACATGTTTTCCAGCGAGCTTCACGCAACGAACATCGGGGTCCGATCGCCCGCCGTCAAGTCCAGCGGGCCTGATGATTGTCCGCCGCGCCGCGACGGCTTCATCGTTTTTTTTCCGCTGTCAGGAGGATGAACCCTCGGCGCGTGAAGACCTTTCCGGCCTCCGCTTCGCTGAGATAGTTGAGAAATTTTCCCGCCGCCACCGGTTCTGGGGCGTCCTTGACCAGCGCGAGCGGGTAACTGACCCTGGGTCCATCTTTGGCAGGCGCTTCGAAGGCGACCTTCACTTTACTGGATATGGCGGCGTCCGTCTTGTACACGATCCCGGCTTGGGCGTTGCCCGATTCCACGGCGGCCAAGGCGGCGCGGACGGTCTCGCAGGGAACCACTTTGGGCGCGACCAGCGCCCAGAGTTTTAGTTTCTCCAAATACGCCTTGGCATAGGTTCCCGCAGGGACCATACGCGTGTCTCCAAGAGCGATTCGTTGGATGGCGGCGTTGGTCAATCCCGCCGGCGAGTCTATCCCGACCGTGTCTGGCGTCGTGACAATGACCAGCGTGTTGCCCAAGGGACTGCTCCGCGTTCCGCTGGCGAGCAGTCCTTTCGCGTCCAGAGCGTCGGCCTTGGCTTCATCGGCGGCGAAGAAAATGTCCGCCGGAGCTCCTAACTCAATCTGCCGCGCCAGCGTGCCGGAGGCGGCGAAGTTAAAAACGATCCGGTCGCCCGTCCGATGCTCGTAGGCGGCGGCTATCTCTGTGAGCGCGTCGGTAAGGCTGGCGGCCGCGAAGACGGTGACCGTTGCGGCCTGGCTGACGGCGGCGGTCAGCGCAAAGCCGACGACAGATGCAATCGCGCTAAATGGCTTGAAAGCCTGGCGCATCGTGGCGGCTCAATCCACGCCCAACAGTACGCTGGAGGCTTTGATGACCGCGTAGGCGGATTGGCCTTTCTTGAGTTTGAGGGAGGCGACGGAATCGCTGGTGACGGACGAGGTTATCTCGACGCCGGGAGCGATTTCGAGAATCACAATCGAGCTAACCGGCCCCTTTTTAATGGTTTTTATTTTTCCCGCGATGATATTGCGCGCGCTGATCTTCATACGTCGTTTACTAGTTTACCGTTTTTTGTTTTCAATACAAAAGCCCTTATTGTGCGTTGCCTTGCTCAATGTCCGGCATAAGGCTGAGCCTGCATCGGGTCCGACCCGAGGATTTTTCGGGCGGCATCTTTTACCGAAGCCGCCAGTTCCGCCGGCTTCATCACTCGGGCATGGCCGCCCCAGCTCAGCGCCCACCGCTCGACCTCCTGCAGGCTGGAGAGCTTCATGCGCAACTCCACGCCTCCATTCTTGAGATCGCGCAATTCCTGAGAAGGGTGCCAGCGCTTTTCCCGCAGGTAATCGGCGACTTCAGCATCAAACCGGATCACCACCTCGGTTAGGCTTCCGCCGGAATGGACGCCGAAGCTGTCGCGCAGGCGTTGTTCGAGCGAAAACTTCGCCGGCCGCGGGAACTTCTTCCCGGTGGCTTTGACGGCTCGGATGCGGGCGGGGACAAACGTCCGTATGTCCTTGCGCAGGTGGTCATAAGCAAACAGGAACCACTCCCCGTTGATATTGGCCAGATGATAGGGATCCACCACTCGCTGCTCCACCGTCTGCTGGCCGGGCTTGCGATAGCTCAACTCGAGTTGCTGGCGCGCGGCGGTCGCTTTGGCAAGCAGGTCGAATACCTCCAGATTCAGAATCGGCTCGGCTCGGGTGCGAAAGGAAATCGTCTGCTGCACGTCGCCCAAGCTCAGCGAGATGGTGTCCGGGAGGGCTTGCTCCATTTTACGAATGGCGCTGAGCAACGGCTTTTCAAAAGTGGTCCCTCGATATTGTTCAAGCGCTCTTTCGGCCACCACCAAGGCAACGAATTCTCCCTCCGTGATTTGCAGCGTGGGGAAGGAATCCACATTCTCCGTGTAGAAAAAGCCGTAGCGCCGCGCGTCGTATTCAATCGGCAGGTCCAACTGGTACCGCATGAACTCCAGATCGCGGTGAACGGTCTTGGTGCTGACCTCGAATTCGCGAGCAAAGCCGGCTGCATTAGGGTACTTGCCCGATTGCAGCGCCTGGTGAATTTGAAGCATCCGCCGCAGTGGCGGGCGAGAATGCAGCGCGGCCCGACGTTTGGGGACCATAGGGCCCGCCTAAAGCAATTTGGAGAGCAACTCTTCGTTGGTCTTGTGCTTCTTGAGGGCGGCGACCAGCGTCTCCATCGCCTCGACGGGGTTGAGATCCACCATGGTGCGGCGCAGCTTGCGCACCGCTTCGATTTGATGTTTAGGGAAGAGCTTTTCCTCCTTGCGGGTGCCGCTCTTGGGAATATCGATGGCCGGAAACAACCGCCGGTCGGAGAGCTTCCGGTCCAGAATCAGTTCCATATTGCCGGTCCCTTTGAACTCCTGGAAAATGAGTTCATCCATCCGGGACCCGGTATCGACCAGGGCAGTGGCCAGAATGGTTAGCGAGCCGCCCTCCTCAATCTTGCGGGCGGACGCGAACATCTTACGGGGGATTTCGAGGGCTCGAGCATCCACGCCGCCGGTCATGGTTCGTCCGCTGCCGCCATGAACGCTGTTATAGGCCCGGGCCACCCGGGTGATTGAATCCAACAGCACAAAAACGTCTTTACCCGCCTCGACCATGCGGCGACACCGCTCGATCATGAAGCGTGAGAGCCGAACGTGGGTCTCTAAATCCTGGTCGTTCGATGAGGCGACCACCTCCGCCTTGACCGACCGTTGAAAGTCAGTGACTTCCTCGGGGCGCTCGTCAATGAGCAGCACCATCACATGAACTTCGGGATGGTTGGCGGTGATGGCGTTGGCGATCTGCTTGAGGACCGTCGTCTTGCCCGTCCGCGGCGGGGCGACGATGAGGCCCCGGGTGCCTTTACCCAGCGGCGTCACCATGTCGATGACCCGCGTCTCGATGAGGTCGGGGCTGGTTTCGAGCTTAAATTTTTCGATCGGATCGATGGTGGTCAAGTTTTCGAAGCGCACCGATTTGGTGTACTCCTCAAAGACCATGTCATTGACCTTGTCCACCGCCTTCAACTGCGGGCTGTTGCCGCGATGGGGCGGTTGGGTCGGCCCAGCCACGTAACTGCCCTCGCGCAGGAAATTCCGCTTGATTGTGTCCGGTGTGACAAAGATATCGGCGGGCTTGGGATGAAAGTGGTTTTCGGAGGTCCGCAGGAAGCCGAAACCCTTTTCGGAGATCTCCAGGTAACCGCTGCCGTAATCCAGCGCGGCGTCATTCTTTTCGTTATTGGTTGCTGTACTCATACTGCTAGTTTGCGCATGCGAAGGCATTCCAGAACGATCCCCGAAACCCATTAGAACTTTGAACTTTTGGGAAGCCGCCGGGCAGTTGAGCAAGTGTCTGACTTGCAAAGAGCCACAGCTATGTACCTTCGATACACCGTATAGTTACTGTCTTTTGGCGAGTCACGCAACAAGTTTTTCGCGCTTTTTTCCCCGAGTCTCTTCCCCGCGGCCGTGCTCGTCTCCGGACCGTCGGGGAAACCGACGGTCCTCCAAAATACTCTCAGGCTTTGAAAACCTTCGCCGCCCCTTCTGGAAAAAAGCGGTCGATAACCTATCGGCCAGAAGCGCGCGCGCTTTAATTTTTTCGCCCCCTTAGCCGCCGACTTGCAATCGAGCTTCCGCCGCCAAAGGGGTGCTCAAGTAGCGCTCCCCGGTCGAGCAGGCGATAGTAACCAGGGTTTTGCCTCGGTTTTCCGGGCGCTTGGCGACTTCGAGCGCCGCCCACACGTTGGCGCCCGTGGAAATGCCGGCCAGAATCCCCTCTTCCTTGGCTAACCGGCGAGCCATGGCGAAGGCATCGTCATTGGTCACCTGGAGACACTCGATGATCTGCGGCCTGCCCTCGGAGTCCTTGAGGTGGAGATTCTTTGGCACAAAGCCCGCGCCAGTGCCCTGGATCTTGTGCGGCCCGGGCCGGACGGGTTCGCCGGCCAAAGTCTGGGAGATCACCGGCGAATCTTTCGGCTCGACCGCGATCGCCTGAAAAGAGGCTTTGCGCGCTTTGATCACTTCGCAACACCCCGTCAGCGTGCCCCCAGTCCCCACGGCGGAGAGGAAAATGTCCACCTGTCCATCGGTGTCTTCCCAGATTTCCTCGGCCGTCGTGCGGCGGTGAATTTCCGGGTTGGCGGGGTTCTCGAATTGTTGCGGAATCCAGGAGTGGGGATTTTCCTTGGCCAACTGCTCGGCCCTGGCAATGGCCCCCTTCATCCCTTCGTTCCCGGGCGTAAGCACGAGTTTGGCCCCGAGCATCGCCAGAAGCGTGCGCCGCTCCAACGACATCGTCTCAGGCATCGTAAGAATCAGTTGGTAACCGCGCGCCGCCGCCACGAAAGCCAGCGCGATTCCCGTGTTCCCGCTCGTGGGCTCGATGATGACGGTTTCCCGTTTCAAAATGCCCCGGCGCTCCGCGTCATCGATCATCGCCATCCCGATCCGATCCTTGACGCTGCCGAGCGGATTGAAGAATTCGCACTTGAGCAGGATGCTCGCCGGTACTCCCGCCGTCACCTTGTTCAAACGGACCAGCGGGGTGCGCCCCACGGTCTCCACAATATTGTTATAAATGCGTCCCATGATGGTTCTTGTTGATAAAATTCACCTGCGGAGATTCATGCTTTTGTCTGTAACGGAATCTTTGCCAAAGAGCCCCCGGCCGGGCAAGCGGAAAATGGCCTCGACTCCGGTCTTTTTATGTCCCTAACCTTCGGTATCGAACGGTCATAAGATGAAGACAGAACTTAAGAACAAATGGATTGTGGTGACGGGAGCCTCGAGTGGTTTTGGGGCGGCGGCGGCGCGCGCGTTTGGGGCGGAAGGCGCCCGGCTCCTGCTGGGGGCGCGGCGGGTGTCGCGTCTCGAGCGCGTGGCGGCCGAGGCCCTCCAAGCCGGGGCGGCCGAGGCCCACTTCCACCCCCTCGATGTCTCCTCGACCAGCAGCGTGGAGGCCTTTGCTCAGTGGGTTCGCGGGAAGACCGCGCGCCTGGACGTGCTCATCAACAATGCCGGCGGCGCTCAGGGTATGGAAACGGTCGCGGAGGGAAAGGACCTGGACTGGGAGACGATGATGCAGACCAACGTGCTCGGAGTATTGCGCATGACCCGGGCGGCTTTGCCGCTGATGGCGGATAATCCTGGCAGCTCCATCCTCAATATCGGCTCCGTTGCCGGTCATGTCGCTTACGAAGGGGGCGCGGCCTATTGCGCGGCCAAGGCGGGTGAACTCCAAATCACCCGCGCCCTCCGCTTGGAACTTAACGGCACCGGCATTCGCGTCGGCACGGTGGACCCCGGCCTGGCCGAAACCGAGTTCTCCCTCGTGCGCTTCAAAGGCGACGCCGCCCGCGCCCGCAAGGTCTATGAGGGGACCCGCCCGTTGACCGGGGAGGACATCGCCGAGATCCTCGTGTGGATCGCCAGCCGCCCCGCGCATGTGAACATTGACGAACTCATCGTGAAGCCCGTTGACCAGGCGGCGATCCACAAAGTGTTCCGCAGGACAAGCTGACCCTTGGGGAATACACGGCCGTTCCCGGGAACACGGAACTTCCCGCTCGCCCCCGCCGCCGGGATTTTGACGCCCGCGGCGCGCCGTCACCAGACTCAGGACTCCTGAAACCGTGGAAATCAGGTGACACCGCGATTCCCCTCACCCCAGCCCTCTCCCGAGGGAGAGGGAGCAGGATCGTCCGCCCGGAGAGGTCCACCAGCTTTCCAGGTCTGCGAGTTTCTGTGCGGCGGGATCAGGAATCCTGAGACTCAGAAACCCCGGTTGGCGCGCCAAAGCAGGACGGCGCCCACGGCCTGGAACAGGAAATTGGGAAACCAGACAATGAGATGCGGCACGTATTGCGGCGACGTGTCGAGCGACTGACCGATCATCACAAAGCTGTAATAGACCGCAACCAGGATCAGGGCGATGAAGAAGCCGATGTTAGTTTCGCGCCGGTGCACCCGAATCCCGAGCGGGATGCCAACCAGCGTGAAACCGAAACAGGCGAATGAAAAGGAGATCTGCTCATGCATCGCCACCCGGACTGGCGTGGTCATCTCCTCGCGTTCCTTGGCCAGGGCCTTGCCTAAATCCTTCTTCTTGGCGCGGAGTTGTTCCGGCCCCAGGCGCCGATACTCCAATGGCCATTCAATCCGTCGCTCCATGTCGTCCAGCTCGGCGCGAAGTTGGTTGAAGGTCATGTCGCTGATCTTAGGATGTCCGGAGGTCCGCTTTTCTTTCTTCATCGGAGCGGTGAGGGTCCAAGCGCCGGTCCCCGGCTCCGCCACCCCCTCGATCATCGCCACGATCTTGGTATCTTCCAATTTGAGCGTGACGACTCGATCCGCGTCGACCTCCAGCGTGCCCCGGGGCGCGCGGACCATCAGGTCCACATTAGTCTGGTCTTTGAGGCGGAACACCATCACGTCCTCCAGGGCGCCCCCGCGATTCTTGCGGACATAAAAGATGTAACCGGGGAAATCCCGGATGAAACGGCCCTCGGGAACGAGGACGTTGGAAAGTTCCACATGAACGGTGTCGAGGATGCTTTTATACGCGACGCGACAGCGCGGCGCGATTTCCATGTTGACCAGCGCGCTCACCAGGCACAACGCCACGCTGAGCAGCAGGACGGGGCTGATCAGCGACAGCAGGCTTACGCCGCTGGCGCGAACCGCCGTCAGCTCCTGGTCCGCGCTGAATCGTCCAAAGATCAGCAACGTCGCCGTCAGCATTCCCATCGGCAGGGCGAACACCCACACAAAGGGAACCAGCAACCCGACCGCTTCGGCCACCACGCTTAAGCTGGCCTGGCCGTTGACCAGGAGGGAGAGGACTTCCTTCAGGACGTTGCCCAGCAAGAGCACGAGGGTAAACACGGCCACGGTCATGAAGAGCGAGGCCAGGATCTGCCGCGTCAGATAAAGGTGGAGTGTTTTCAATTCGAATGTGGCCGATGGCGCCGGCCCGCCCGCGCCGCTCCAATCACTCCTGAACCACTTTCACGCCCTTTTTCTTTAGCAATTGAACCACCCCGTCCTTGCCCACCAGGTGGCCGGCGCCGACAATCACCATCACATTCTTATCGCCGGCCAGCAACTCCAGCAGCTTGGGCGTCCACCGTTCGTTGCGGTCCGTCAATAAGCGTTTGTAAATGGCCGGCGCGTCTTGTTTCGTGGAATTCAACGCCTTCTCGGTCCCCGGGGAATCCCCGGTCTTCCACGCCGCGATCAGGTTGCCGATCATCTTCCGGGTGGTTTCGACCTCGTTGAGGGTGGTCTTGAGCATCAACTCGCCTTCCTCCTTTGAAAAGCCGGTGATCAGGTCAAGCTGAAAATCCAACGACTCCAACGGTACCATGGTCTTGCCCTGCTGCACGGCGAGCCGGTAATAGTGCAGATCCAACCCTTGCTCGGGCTCGAACCCGAGCTTTTGGAGTTCGGTGGCCTCGATCGTCATCGCCGCCATGCCGGGCTTGAACTGGGCGAACATCTCCAGCGGCAGGCCGGCCGTCGTAACGTAGTTGCTTAGCAAGAGGTAAGTTTGAGGGGACAACTGGTCCTTCAAGGACTCGCCCGCCGGCAGCATCGTCTTGGCCATCACCTTGTCCAGAATCGTCGCGGGCTGTTCCATCACCCCGAGATCCGTCTCGAACACCACGATCTGCGAGTTGGTGAATGCCTGTTCAATGGGCGCGTCCATCGGGTAATTCTCCGCCTTCAGGAAATGAATGGACCCCAGCAAGTAAAGCGAGCAGTGCGGGCCGGTGGCCTTCCAAAGCGAATGCCGGCCGGTCGCCGCGCTCGCGGCGCCCCGCGCGGGGCTGACGCCTATCAGCAGGAGGCCCAGCAGGGAAAGCGCACTGTATAAACCGGCCTTTCGAATCTTCATAGCGCTACCATTATAGGCCCGCGCCCGGGGCATGGCTAACAAAAAGGCCGAGAACAACCTTTCCGAAAGTGGGCGCGCCGCCAAATTCTCCTGTAGGAGGCGAAAATGGCGGAGAGAGGGGGATTCGAACCCCCGATACAGTGTTACCCGTATAACGGTTTAGCAAACCGTCGCCTTCAGCCACTCGGCCATCTCTCCAAACCATCGATTTTACAGGAACTACGCGCCCAGCTTCGCCCAACGAACAGGGGCGTGTCAAGGGCGGAAAAGGAAAAGTAATCAGCATCTCCCGGCTGCATCTCCCGGCTTGGCTCCGAGGGCTGGCAAGTGCTAATCTACGGCTCAAATGACCGCTTCCCGTACACAGCCTGTGGGGCAGCGCTGCCACGGGAGCTATGCTGCCGCTTGGCGGCGGCTCGTCCAGTGTCGTGGCGTCGTCCCTCGCCACCGGCCATCGATCCCGTCCCATAAATGAGCTGGGTCACTATCATCTGGTCCATGACCGCGGCCGCGTGCCTCACGCTGGCGGGGATCCATTTCCTCGTCTGGTGCCAGCGGCGCGCGGCGCGGGCCGACCTCGTGTTTACCCTGACCTCGGTGGGCATCGCCTTCTATGCGGGGTGTGAGCTCTCGATCATGCTGGCGAAGACGTCGGAGCAATTCGCCGCGGCGTTGCGCTGGATGCAAGTTCCTACCTGGGTGGTCGTCGTGTCGCTGCCAGTCTTCGTCCGGCTTCACCTGCGGGCTGGGCGGCGCTGGCTGGCCTGGAGCGTCTTTGCCCTGCGGTCGTTGGCGTTGGTGCTGAGTTTCCTGTCGGGGCAGAACCTCAATTACCGCGAGGTCACGGGTCTGCGGCGCATCCCGTTCCTGGGCGAAACGGTCTCGCTGGGGGTCGGGATTCCGAATCCCTGGATGTTGGTCGGCCAGTTAAGCCTGTTGTTGCTGGTGATCTTCGCCGTGGACGCCACGATCACCGTGTGGCGCCGCGGCGACCGCCGACAAGCGGTGGTCACGGGTGGGAGCATTGTCTTCTTCACCGTGACCGGAATGGCGCAGGCCGTCCTGGTGCTCTGGCAGATCGTGGATATGCCGCTCACGGAGAGTTTCTGCTTCCTGGGCATTGTCCTGGCGATGGGCTACGAGATGAGCCGCGAGACCCTCCGGGCCGCGCGATTATCTGACGAGCTCCGCGAGAGCGAGGAGCGCATGACACTGGCGTCGGCCGCCGCGGGATTCGGCGTTTGGATGTGGAGCATTGCGCCCGACCAGATCTGGGCCTCAGAGAGGTGGTTGAACATTTTCGGGTTCCCGCCGGATGCGGTGGTCACCTTCGACATGCTTCTCCAGCGAATCCACCCCGATGATCGGGAGGCCATCGATCGCCAAGTACGCCGCGCGGTCACGGAAGGGACGGAGTATGCCGCGGAGTATCGCATTGTGTTGCCGGACGGCGCGCAGCGTTGGGTTGCGGCGCGCGGCAGGGCTTACTCGGATGGGCGTGGAAAAGCGGCGCGCATGTTGGGCGCGACGCTGGAGATCACGCAGCGAAAAGCGGCGGAAACCGCCTTGAAAGAGAGCAACGAGCGGTTCCGCCGAGTGGTGGAGGCTTCACCCAGCGGCATCCTCCTGGTCGATCAGGAGGGCCGCATAACTCTGGTCAATGAGCAGCTCATCCAGCTCTTCGGGTACCCGCGGAACGAGTTGGTCGGACAAGCTGTGGAGCTCCTGGCGCCAGAGCGTTTCCGCGCCGAGCACCAGGCGCTTCGCGAACTGTTCCAAAAGGCGCCCAGCGCGCGGATGATGGGGCAGGGAAGGGAGTTGTCCGGCCGGCGGAAGGACGGAACCGAGTTTCCCCTCGAAATCGGCTTAAGTCACCTTCGGAGCCCGGAGGGGATTCTCGTCCTGGCCTCGGTGGTGGATCTCACTGCCCGCAAGCAGGCCGAGGCCGAGGCACTGCGGCAGCGCAACGAATTGGCGCATGTGGCCCGCGTCTCCACCATGGGCGAGCTGGCTTTCTTCGCTCGCCCACGAATTGAACCAGCCGCTGAGCGCGATTCTGCGCAATGCCGAAGCCGGGGAGCTTTTCCTGCAAGATCCCTCACCCGACCTTGACGAAGTGCGCGCCATCCTGGCGGACATCCGGAAGGACGACCAACGCGCCGGCGCCGTCATTGATCGCCTGCGCGCTTTGATCAAACGGCGCGAGGTCGAACACTGCCCGCTGGATCTTAGCGTCCTGGCGCGTGAAGTGGCCGCCTTGGTGCGCGTGGATGCCGAGCTGCGGCGCGTCCGGATCACGTTGGGACTCAGCGAGGCCCTGCCCCTGGTTCAGGGCGACCGCGTGCAATTGCAGCAAGTCACGGTCAATCTGCTGCTCAACGCCATGGACGCGGTCAAGGACAACCCGCCTGCGGCCAGGGCCGTGCGAGTCGAAACGCGGCGCGGGGGCGCAACCGTCGAAATCGCGGTGATCGACACCGGCCCCGGTTTCGCCGTGGCCAATCTCCCGCGGCTCTGCGAGCCGTTCTTCACTTCCAAGCCCAACGGCCTGGGCATGGGGCTCGCCATCTCGCGCACGATCATCGAGGCGCATCGCGGGCGGTTGTGGGCGGAAAACAACGCTGACCGAGGGGCGACGGTTCACTTTTCGCTGCCCGTGGCGGCAGTAGCCAAATGATCGGAGAGTGGAATATTGGGATGATGGAAAGGAGTCTAATGCGGCGTCGGGTGGATGGGAACGATGCGGGGCGCGGGATTGCCTGGGTGGGAAGTTGGAAGAATGGACGGAGGTTTTCCGCCTCATCGCATCCTTCCGATCGCCTATCATTCCAGCGTTCCCTTTTTGTATGACTCCCGCTCCCACCATTTTCATCGTCGATGACGACGTCTCTTTCCTCAGGGCGATGGCGCGATTTTTGCGCGCTTCAGGGTTCGTAGTCAGAGCCTTTTCTTCGCCGCAGGAATTTCTGACTTGGCCTGAGCTGGACGCGCCGGGTTGCGTGCTGACGGACCTGCAAATGCCCAGCGTCAGCGGGCTCGACCTCCAGGAAGCGCTCCTGAAAGCGGGGCATCCGCTGCCCGTCATTTTCCTGAGCGGTCATGGTGATATTCCCAGCACGGTGCGAGCGATGCGGCGGGGCGCGGAGGATTTTCTTACCAAGCGCTCCCCTAAGGAAGAGTTGCTCGAAGCGATCAAACGGGCGCTGGCGCGTGACGCGCGCCATCATGAGGAACGGGCGCGACGGGCAGCGCTGGGAGCGCGTTTTTCCGCGCTCACGCTGCGCGAGCTTGAAGTGCTCAAGCAGGTTGTCCGGGGAAAGCAGAACAAGCATATCGCGGACGAACTCGGTATTCATGAGCGCACGGTGAAGCTCCACCGCACCGCGATCACGACCAAGCTCGGCGTGCACTCCACCGCCGAGATCACTCGATTGTGGATCGAGTCCGGGCGCGGCGAAGAGCCGTAGCCGCCCTCAATTCTCCCTCTCCCGGGGGAGAGGGCCGGGGTGAGGGCGAGCGCGACCAGGGTGGTCCGACCCTCATCCCCGGCCCTTCTCCCATCGGATGGGAGAAGGGGGGAGCTATCGAGGGCCTTTGGGAGCTCGGATGCTACAGGGGTATCACCGCTGATTTGCCATCCGCCCAGACATGCTCGCTTCCTTCCAGACCTTCCCTAAAGGGCAGTAGGCGCTCGATCGCGTTAAGGGATAGATTTTCCCTAACTAGATGAGCAATAGCCAAAATATTTATGTCGCGGTCGTCGATGATGACGAGAGCGTGTGCCGCTCTTTAAGCCGGCTGCTGCGCGCCGCTCATCTTCAACCGATCACTTATTCCTCCGCTGAAGCCTTCCTCGCGGATGCCAAGCACCCCAGGTTTGATTGCCTGGTGCTCGACATCCAGCTCGGTGGGATGTCCGGGTTGGAGTTGAGGGATCGTCTCGCGGGCGTGCGGTATGGCACGCCGATCATCTTCATCACGGCCCACGACGAACCCGAGATGAGGGCCCAGGCGGAATCCGCCGCTTGCGCCGCTTACTTCCGCAAGACCGACTCCGGCGCCGACGTGCTGGCCGCGATCCGCCGGGTCGTCGGGCTCGATGAACCGGAACGGCCTCAGAAAGCCTGAAAGGTCCAAACCCCTCGAACTGACGCCCCTGTCATCGTTCAGCAGCAAATATGAAAATCTCAATTCTTCAGCCTACGCCTTTCATCACCCAGAAACTCCTCGGCCCCGCGCTTGCCGGCGCGCTGTCCTTGATGATCCAGCTCGCGCCGGCGGGCTCGCTCGAGCAATGGCCGCTGGTGCTCGAATCCGCCGGGGTCACAAATACTATTTACCAGCCGCAACTCGACTCGTGGGACTACGTTTCGCTCACCGCCCACGCGGCGATTGCGGTGCAGCCCGCCCGCGCCCCGCAGCCCACCTTCGGGGTCATTGAGGTGAGCGCCAAGACGTTCGTGGACCGGGCCGAGCGCATGGTTTCCTTTCAGGAGGTGCAAATCACCAAAGCCAATTTCCCCTCGGCGCCGGCGGAGGCCGCCGGTTGGACGGCGACGCTGCAGAGAGTCTTGCCGCCGCAGGTCCAGAGCATGTCGCTCGACCGCATCGAAGCCAGCCTGGCCATCCTCGACGTCCAGCAGAAGTCGAAAGATCTTGCCCTGCGCAATGACCCGCCGGTGATTATCTTCTCCCCGGACCAGGCGATGCTGGTGCCCGTGGATGGGCCGCCAGTGTATCGGCCGGTGGGGAAACTGGACGTCGAACGGGTCTGCAACACCCGGGCCCTGCTGTTGCGGGACAAGGCGGGCAAGCACTACCTGCATTTATATGACGGCTACGTCGAAGCGCCCGGCCTCGGCGGGCCGTGGAGCGTCGCCCGGAAAGTCCCCGGGGATGTTAAAAAGGCGGAAAAGCAGGCCGTTGAAGCCAAGCAGGTGGACCTGCTGGCCGGCCAGGAAGACCCGGAGACGAAAAAGCAACCGTCGCTCAAGTCGGTGGCCTTGCCGGTGCTGTATCTCAGCACCACGCCGACGGAATTGGTGATCACCGAAGGCCCGCCGATGTGGGCGATGATCCCGGGCACGCAATTGCTTTACGTGACCAACACCCCCTCGTCGGTATTCAAACACCTGCTCGACCAAAAGACCTACGTGCTGGCTTCCGGGCGCTGGTTCCGGGCCCCCTCCAACGAGGGGCCGTGGGAGTACGTGCCCGGCGAGAGCCTGCCGGGCGATTTCGCCCTCATCCCCGACGACAGCCCGAAGGAGAACGTCAAGGCGTCCGTGCCCGGGACCCGGCAGGCGCAGGAGGCCGCCATCGCTAACGCCATCCCGCAGTCCACCCAAGTCGATCGCCGGCAGGCGCAGATGTCGCCCCCGCCCCAATACGACGGGCCGGCTCAACTCAAACCGATCGACGGCACGCCGCTATTCTACGTCTTCAACTGCGCGACCCCCGTCATCAGGGTGGACAACTATACCTGGTATGCCTGCCAGAATGGGGTGTGGTTCGTCGCCACCTCCGCGAACGGCCCTTGGACCGTGGCCGTCAGTGTGCCGTCCGTCATCTACTCGATTCCGGTGAGCTCGCCGATGCACTACGTGACCTACGCCCGCATTTACTCCTATAATCCGAACTACGTTTACGTCGGTTTAACGCCCGGCTATTACGGCACGGTTGTGACCGCCTCCGGCACGGTGGTGTACGGAACCGGCTACGTGTACCCGGCGTACGTGGGCGCGACGATTTACGTTTCCTACCCGATCACCTACGGCTATGCGTGCAATCCGTGCTGGACGCCGTGGGCCGGGTGGGGTTTCGGGTTTGCCGTGGGCTGGGCCATGGGTTCGAGTTGGCATTGCTGCCCGCCCGCGCCTTACTGGGGGCCCTACCACCACGGCTGCTACGGCGTCCACTATAACGCGCGGGGAGGTTACTCTGCTTGGGGACCCTACGGCTGGGCCGGTTCTTCCGGTTACGTTTACCATCACAACGGGCCCTGGTCCGGCATGAGCCGCGCGTCGGGCGGCTATAACGCCTGGACGGGCAATGCGTGGGCCTCGAAATACGGCCATGCCTACAACTCCGCCACGGGCACATCGATCGCGGGGCGCAAAGGCGGGGTGCAGAACGTCTATACCGGCAACTACGCCTACGGGAAACAAGGCGTCGCCTACAACAATCGCACGGGCACGGTGGCGGCGGGAGGCAAGGTTACGGTGGGCAACGCCTATACCGGAAAATCGGCCACCGCCGGGCGCGCCGCCGTTTACAACCCGCGGACGGGGCAGGGCGCTACCGTCAGCGGTGTGCGCACGGATCAAGGGGGGGCCCTCAAGATCGGCGATCACACCATCGCGGCGAAGGACGGAAATGTCTATCGCCAGAGCGGTTCGAGCGGTTGGAACCAGGTGAGCCGGCCTGAGCCCCGCTCCGGAGCCTCCACCTTCGGCTCCACGCCCGCGCAGCGGAACCAGTCGTTTGATAATGTGGCCCGGTCGCAGGACCAGGGCAGCCGGCGCGCGGAGAGCTTCCAGGGCAACCGTCCCTCATTCAGCGGCGCCCGGGGCCGTCGCTAGCCCCCGATTACCGATCACTTGACCCATTACCGCATCACTCCATAATTAACCACGCCAAACCTATGAAAATGAACATAAACACCCTGGGCCTCGCAGCGATCCTCCCCGCCGTCATCATGGCCTTCACCTCCTGCTCCACCGAACCCAAAGGCGAAACCAGCGGCTTTACCGCGATCCGACCGGGCGAGGCCGGCGGCGTCCGGGTCGAAACCTACCAAGAAACCGCCACGGTGACGGGCATTGATAAGGCCAACCGCAAAGTGACCCTGGTCAACCAGAAGGGCGACAAGGAGACGTTCAAGGCCGGGCCTGGGGTCGCCAATTTCGACCAACTCGAAGTGGGGGACCAGGTCAAAGCCTCCGTGACGGAGCAACTCATGGTGTTCGCGCGCAAGCCCGGAGAACCCGCCGCCGACGGCGGGGTCGTCAACGTGGCGCTGGCCCCGCTGGGCGACAAACCCGGGGCCTTGGTGGCCAATACCGAGGAAATCACCGCCAAAGTCAAATCCATCGACGTCAAACACCGGAAAGCGACGCTCCTGTTTCCCGATGGCACGAGCCATACTTTCAAGGTCCGGACGGACGTGGATATGGCCCGGTACAGCGTCGGCGATGAGGTCGTGATCCGCGCGACCGAGGCGCTGGCGGTCAGCGTCGAGAAGCCGTGAACGCGCCGCTTCCACACTCCGCCTCCGCGTTTGCCGCCGGACCAGTCATGGTCCCGCCGGCGTCGATGGACAAATACGACGCGCCTTCGCTAGTCGGGAACCAGGGGCGAAAGCGGTTCCACGTCATGGTCAAGCCGGGCGGTTCGACTTGCAACCTGGACTGCCAGTATTGCTTTTACCTGAGCAAGGAAACCCTGCCCAATGGCCCGGGCGTGGGGCGGATGTCCGACGAAACGCTTGAGACCTTCATCCGGCAATACATCGCCGGCGTGACCGGGCCGGAAGTGGTTTTTTCCTGGCAGGGCGGGGAACCGACGCTGATGGGGCTGGATTTCTTCCGCAAGGTGGTGGCGCTCGAGAAGAAATACGCCAAGCCCTTCCAGCGGATCGAAAACGACTTGCAGACCAACGGAACGCTCATCGACGAAGAATGGTGCGCGTTCCTCAAGGAGAACCGGTTCCTGGTGGGGTTAAGCATTGATGGCCCCCGCGAACTGCACGACCAATACCGGGTCACCAAGGGCGGCAGACCCACGTTCGACAAGGTCTTCCACACGGTCAAGCTCCTCCAGCGTTGCGGCGTTCCCTTCAACACGCTGACCTGCGTCAACCGGCAGAACGCGCGCAAACCGCTGGACGTTTACCGCTTTCTGCGCGGCGAGGTCGGGTCCACCTACATGCAGTTCATCCCGATCGTCGAATACAAGGGCTTCGAGAAAACGGCGCCGCACAAGTGGAATAACGACACCCTGCCCCGGGAAGGCGACCCCGAGGCCCGGCCCGGCCATCCGCATTCCATCGTCACCGACTGGTCGGTGGACCCGGAGGACTGGGGCTACTTTCTGTGCAAGACGTTTGACGAATGGCGCCGAAACGACCTGGGCAAGATCCTGGTCAATCATTTCGAGACGCTCGTGTCGCAGCATATGGGCCTGGGTTCGCAGATCTGTGTTTATGGCGAATTCTGCGGCAAAGGCCTGGCCGTGGAGCACAACGGCGACGTCTTCTCCTGCGACCACTATGTTTATCCGGAGTATCGCGTCGGCAACCTCAAGGACAGCGCGCTCGACACCCAAGTGTTTTCGCGCGCCCAGGTGAAATTCGGCTATGCCAAGAACGAAACTCTTCCGGCCTACTGCCGCCAATGCCCGTATCTCACCGACTGCTGGGGCGAATGCCCGAAAAATCGCATCATCCGCGCGCCCCACCCCCTCTCCCATCC
>Ga0316217_10000520_pt1 | contig 55077 bp, 49 predicted proteins | sample 1anoAmetaG_FD_203633 | JGI IMG/M metagenome (GOLD analysis project Ga0316217, IMG submission 203633) | Freshwater microbial communities from Trout Bog Lake, Wisconsin, USA - 1anoA | ecosystem: Environmental > Aquatic > Freshwater > Lake > Hypolimnion/Profundal zone | place: USA: Wisconsin...
CGGTCCACAGTTCCTCGATCGGCTGCGAGCTACTCACTTGATTCGGTTCCACGTCCGTCGACTCCAACATCTCGGCATGGAGGTGTCAGTCACTCCAGCAGAAGCATGAATTTTCAGGGCAGACCCAGCCAACCAGGGAGCAGCGGCCTTGGAGATTACGTTTCACGAGACATCCCACGGCATGATGGACATAGTCATCGATGCCCTCCATGGAGCGGAGGCGGACCTGAATGCACATCGGACGAACGGAGCCTTTCACTCCGGCTCGATATGGCACGCTGTGCTCTTCTATACAGCCGGCGAACTTGTAGCGGAGCAGATTCCCGGCTACGTTCCGTATGCGGTCAAGAACGGCTTGTGGTTGCGGGCGTGGCCTGGTCCGGACCGTTCGCTCATCGAACAGGACTGGAAACCTCACATCCAAGGTTCGCTGGAACTTCAGCCGGCTCTTGTAAGACTTGTTGGCGACCTGGCAACGGCATCGCCACGATCATGAAAGAACTTTAGACATAGAAACCTGAAGACTCTTCTGAATTTGAAAAATGGATTAGTTGTTGCGAAATTGTCTTTCCGCACTGAAAGCGCTGCGTGGTGACTTTGATGCCAATCCCGCCGATTCCGGGTGGATTCCAGACTGGACGAAAACTGGCTCCGTACGCGATATTGCGGAAGTTCTGCGGCAGGCGGACAGTGATACACTTCGAGCGAATCATTGCTCGAAGGGAAGCTCCGATGAAACGTCGCGATTTTGTCAAGGTCATGTCCGCTGTAGGAACCGGTCTGCTGCTCGGCTCCGGCTCTCCGTTTTCACTGTTTGCCGAGGGCGTCAAGCCAGACCCCTCCGTCAAGCGCGTCCTGGCGATGTTCAAGTGCCACTTCGACGCGGGATTCATCGACACCCAGGCCAACGTGGTTCATCGCTACTTCAACGAGTACTTTCCCCATGCAATCGAGATTGCCCGGACGGCAAACGAAGGCGGAAAACGGCGCTACGTGTGGACTACGGGCTCGTGGCTGCTGTTTGAATACCTGGAACAGGCCTCGCCCGCGGACCGCAAAACAATGGAAGACGCCATTGGCCGCGGAGACATTGCGTGGCACGCGCTGCCGTTCACGTGGGAGACGGAGATGATTTCGCCGTCGATGATCGAGGGGAGCCTGGCGATTTCGCAGTCGCTGGACAAGCGTTTTGGGAAGGTGACCACGGGCGCCAAAATGTCTGACGTGCCCGGCCACACCCGCGGCATCATTCCGCCACTGGCCCGGCACGGGGTTACGTTTCTTGAAATGGGCGTCAACGGCGGCTCCACACCGGCCGTGCTGCCACCGCTGTTCCTGTGGAAAGACCCTTCCGGCGCCAGCCTTCCGGTGATGTATCACCACGAATACGGCGACGTGGCCGTGGTTCCCGGTTCCGACCTGGCGGTGGCGACCTGCGTGCGCGGCGACAATAGCGGGCCGCACACAGCCAAGGAGATTGCGCAGATTCACGCCGAGTTGGCGGCGCGGTTCCCCAACGCAGAAATCACTGCCTGCAATCTCTCTGACATTGCCAACGCCGTGAACCCGTACCGCAACGGGCTGCCGGTGGTGACCCAGGAGATTGGCGACACGTGGATTCACGGATGTGGCAGCGACCCGCTGAAGGTGGCCCGCTACCGGGAAGTTTCGCGGCTGCGCGAAGCGTGGCTTGCCCAAGGAGCATTCCAGGTGGGCGACTCGACCGACCTGGCCCTGCTGCGCCATGTGCTGCTGGAGGTGGAACACACCTGGGGCACCGACACCAAGACCTGGCTGGACTTTGTGAACTACAAGCCCGCCGACCTGGCAAAAATGCTGGATACGAAGAACTACAAGGTGGTGGAGTTCAGCTGGCAGGAGAAGCGGCAGGACCTGCTGGACGGCGTGGCCACGCTGCCGGCTACGCTGCGCGCGCAGGCCGAGCAGGCGATGGCGAAACTGAAACCCACTGAGCCGGAGCTGCCAGCCAAGACCGTGGCGCATCCGGCGGGAAAGCCGATCGAAACCACGTACTACCTGCTTGAAATCGATGCCCGGACGGGCGCGATCACGCGGCTGCGCAACAAGGCGACGAAGCGGGAGTGGGCCAGCGAGAAGAATCCGATCGGGCTGTTCACCTACCAGACACTGTCGATTGGCGACTATGACCGGTTCATCGCCAGCTATCTGACCACCAAGGAGGATTGGGCGCAGAAGGACTTTGGCAAGCCCAACATCGACAAGAACGGAGCCAGGAACCAGGATTTGCATCCCAGCTCAGCCGTGGTGCATGTGGAAGAGACCGCCGACGGGCACCGCGTTCTGATCAGCCTGCACATCGCGGACGAAGTGGCATTGAAGTCAGGCCGCGCGGCGTATCCGGGCAAGGTGTTTGTGGAGCTGGTGCTGCCCAAAGCCGAGCCGGCAATCCATGTGCATGTGTCGTGGTTTGACAAGCCCGCAACCCGGCTGCCGGAAGCGCTCTGGCTGACCTTCAACCCAATTGCCGAAGACCCGAAGGGCTGGACGATGGACAAGTCCGGCGAATCCGTTTCGCCGTTTGACGTGGTCACTTCAGGCAATCGCCACATGCACGCCGTGGGCAAGGGATTCGGCTATCAGAAGGGCGACGACAGCTTCACAGTGGAGACGCTGGACGCGCCGGTAATCTCGCTGGGCGAGAGGACGCCACTGCTGTTCTCGAACGATCAGCCGGATCTGGGCAAGGGCGTCCATTCCAATTTGTTCAACAACGCGTGGGGCACCAACTACATCATGTGGTATGGCGAAGACGCGCGCTTCCGGTTCGTTCTAAGAGCCTAAAACCGCCATCCGCCCGCGAGGGGAATAGGTTTCGCGGGCGGATGGGAAACGTCCCCTTCAAGTTTCATCCTGAACCTGGCGGCAAAACCTCTTTTTGCGGCGATAGCACAGCTGCGCCCCGCGCTTGTACCATCTAGGGAAGACGGACGAGGAGCGCCAACGCCATGAAGATGCGGCCAGGAGAGCAAACGGGTTTTCTGTTGTGCGGCAAGGAATGGATCGAGGGAGACGCGCTGGAGGTGCGTTCGCCCTGGGACCAGGGCCTGGTGGGCCGGGTGACCGTGGCCACCCGGGCCGACGCGCGCCAGGCAGTAAACCACGCCGTGGCCTGCGTGCGCAGAACGCGCGCGCTGCCGCGTTGGAAGCGCCGCGAGATTCTGGAAGACGTGGCCGCCGCGCTGATTGAGCAGAAGGAACGGTTTGCGCAACTGATTGTGGCGGAGGCAGGTAAGCCGGTACGGCTGGCGCGGGCTGAAGTGGATCGCGCGGTGCTGACCTTCAAGACCGCTGCCGAAGAGGCCGCGCGGCTGGGCGGCGAGAGCCTGCCGCTGGATTTGACCGAGGGCAACGAAGGCCGCTGGGGACTGGTGCAGCGTTTTCCGGTGGGTCCGGTGCTGGCGATTACTCCCTTCAATTTTCCGCTGAACCTGGTGGCGCACAAGCTGGCGCCCGCGCTGGCTGCCGGCTGCCCGGTGATTCTGAAGCCGGCGCCGCAGACACCGTTTACCGCGCTGGCCCTGGGAGAAGTGATTCTGAAGGCAGGCTGGCCACAGGAGGCCCTGGCGGTGCTGCCGCTGAGCAATGCGGACACCGCATGGCTTGCGGAAAAGGAAGACCGCATCAAGCTGGTGAGTTTTACCGGATCGGCCAAAGTGGGCTGGGAGCTGAAGGCTCACTCCGGACGCAAGCGCGTGCTGCTGGAACTGGGCGGCAATGCGGCGCTCATCGTCCACGGCGACTGGCCGGACCTGGACGAAGCGGCCCTGCGCACTGCGCGCGCGGCTTTCGGGTTTGCAGGCCAGTCGTGCATCAGCGTGCAGCGCGTTTTTGTGGACCGCAGCGTTTTTCAGACGTTCTTGTGGAAGCTGGTGGAGTGTACCGCCAAGCTGGTTGCCGGCAACCCGGCTGAAGATGCAACGGAAGTGGGTCCGCTGGTCCGGTTGAGCGACGCAGAGCGCGTGGAGGCCTGGGTCAAGGAAGCCGTGGATGGCGGAGCCAAGCTGGTGGCTGGTGGCGAGCGCCACGGCTCCGTGGTGACGCCGGTGATTCTGACCGGAACCACTCCTGGCATGAAGGTGCGCGATGAAGAGGTCTTCGGCCCGGTGGTGGCCGTAGAGCCCTATGAGGACTTTGAGCAGGCGCTGGCAGACGTGAACCACTCGAAGTATGGACTGCAGGCAGGCTTGCTGACGCGCGACGCCGGACGCATTCTCACCGCATACCGCGAACTTGAGGTTGGCTCGTTGATTGTGGGCGACACGCCGAGCTGGCGTCTGGACCCCATGCCCTTCGGCGGTATCAAGGACTCCGGACTGGGCCGTGAGGGGATTCGCTCCGCTATTGAAGAGATGACCGAGCCGCGCATGCTGGTGATGACCGGGCTGAGCTAAGTAACCCACCGGAACCTTCCCGACGCAACATTCATGAGCGCGGAGATTCCCGCGCCCGCGATGCGTGTGCTTTGCATCATCCAGAATCTACTGCATGGAGGGATTTCCGGGCGGGTACGCGGCCTTACTTGCGCTGTGCCTGGCGGAGATACAACATCAGCGCGGCCGGATAGCAATGACAGATCATCGCCATCCACCTGACAGTGCGCGTTTCCAAGGATGGAACGGCAGGCTCTTATCTATCCTTTGCGCTCTCGACCAGAGACTTGCAGGCTACGGCGCGTAGAGAAGAGAACAGATGCGTCGCTTGTGCGAATTACTTACTTCTTGGCCTTTTGAGCAGCCCAGCGTTTGCGCTGCGCATCGGCAATCCGCTTGCGTGCCTCGGGGCTCAATACGCGGCGCTTCCTGGTTTTTGCCTTGGCAGGCGTCTTCTTTGCTTTAGGCTCAGTTACCTTGATGGCGGCAACTTTGCCGGTGTTTGCCAACAAGGCGCGTACCTGTGTGAGGCTTGCGATTTCAGCGTCAATTAGAGCAATAAGGGTGTCATTAGCCATTAGTCAAGCATAACTCAAAGTAGCCACATTTGCACAGTTTGCGGATGATACCTCCCACTTATCGAGATGCAATAGCACGGATCTCATTCCGGCTTACCAACGGTTTTCTCCTTATATGCTTTTTGCAGCACATAAAATGCCAGCTTCTTTTGGCCTTGATCGGAGATAAGTCCTTTGCGGTTGAACTCGTCCTGAAAGCCGGCCAGAGGCCTGTTTGGCGAGCGAAAATCCATCAGGAGCCACGCGCTGAGCCCTCTAAGTTGCGGAATGTTGTTAAACATAACCAGTTGATGGCGATAGATATTGGCCTGATACTCCTCGGTCCAGCGGTCGTTATCTCCACCGTGCAGACCGGCCTTGGCCTCGCCGCCAAATTCAGTCATGATTAGAGGCTTCCGGTAATCGATGCGCCACTTAGTCACATCGGCGGTCTCCGGTTTTTTCTCGTACCAGCCGATGTATTCGTTGGCGCCGATCACATCCAATGCGTTGCCCAGCGGATCATCGACAATCTTTGTGTTTCCCTCACCGCGCACCAGCAATGCCGCACTAATCAGCCGCGTGGGGTCAAGTTCGCGCGCGCGGGTGGCCAGGGTTGTAATGAATTGCGTGCGTACTTCGTTATTCGGTGTTTCATTGGCCATGGACCAGATGATGATAGCGGCGTGATTGCGCGAGGTATTGATTTCTTCATCCAACTGCTGGCTTGCCTTGGCGAGTACATTCGGATTGTCGAACTGGAGCGCCCAGTAAACAGGATTCTCCGACCACACCAGCACTCCCATGCGGTCGGCGGCGCGCAGCATGGTTTCATCGTGTGGGTAATGCGCCAGGCGGACAAAGTTGGCTCCCATCTCTTTGGCCCAACCCAGCAGCGTCTCCGCGTCCTTGTCTGTGTTGGCGCGGCCCAGACGGTAGGGCGCCTCGGCATGAACGCATACGCCGCGGAGAAAGATAGGTTTTCCATTCAGCAGGATTTCAGTACCACGCGTTTCGATGGTGCGAAATCCGATGAGGTCTTCAATGGAATCCTGTCCCGCTAGCAACTTGACCTTATAGAGCTTCGGCGTTTCAGGCGACCATCGCTTGAGCCCCTGGACGGTAAGTCGAATCTCCGCGCGGCCGCCGTCCCCTGCAGTGGCGGCCGTTTTCGCGCCTAACTCGGGAATCTCCACTTCTACTTTTGCGCCAGGCTCAGCTCCGTTCACGTGCGCCCATCCGGCAATCACGGAACCCTCACCGCGCTCAAGGTGCAGGTCGTATTGATCGATGAAAGTATCGGGAACCTCAAGCAGCGAGACGGTGCGGGTGAGGCCGCCATAATTCCACCAATCGGTCTGCTGCGTGGGAACATAATCTTCGTGACGCGTGTTGTCCACAGCAGCCACCACAAAGTTGGCGCCTGCATGGACTGCCGCAGTGACGTCGCAGTTGAAGCTGGTGAAACCGCCTTCATGTTCGCAAACCTTCAGGCCATTGACCCAGAACCAGGAACGGTAATTGGCCGCGCCGATATGGAGAAAGATCTTTGTATGCGCGCGGGGCTGATAGTTAAAGTCGCGCTCGTACCAGACGGGGCCTTCATAGTAGAGGAGCGACTCGCGCTGTGAGTTCCAATCGGCAGGTACTTTCAGCCGGGACGCTGTGGCAAAGTTATATTCCGTGGGGAAGGTATCGGAAGGCTGGGCATTGCGGTTCACAAACCAGCCGTTGGTTTTCTCCTGGTGGTGAGAACTGAAGAGCCCGGAGAAGTAGGGATCGACGATCGCACCCCATTCGCCATTGAGCGAGGTGGCAGGACGCATGTCGGCGCCAGTGATGACAATGGGCGCGGAGAGCGGGGCGGCGGGTGCGGAAACAAGGGCGGGAACCAGGGCGAGCAAAGCAAGGATCAGTACGGCAGGGCGTGCAGGGAGATGCTTCATTCAGAACCTCTATCTTGGCAGGTAGATGAGCAGCGATTACGGCATTACACGGGCTAGCACAACTGCTCAGAAGGAATAGGCTATCTTATCGCCTGGTTGGGTGGCGTGTACATGGAACCTGCTGCCATTACGGGCATATAGAACAAAAGGGACAGGCATTTCTGCCTGTCCCTTTTGTTCTGCAAGACCTTGCGGCCCGTACTGTTCAATTAAGAACCCAGATACTCTACGTGCACATAGGTGCCGAGGCGCACGTTGTAGGCAAGGTACCAGCCGGGATGGTCGGGGTCCTCGTAGATGACGATGTCATCGGAGTTCCACAGCCAGGCGTCGCAGAAAGCCATGTCGGCCGCCGCAACATCCCAGTACCAGCCATTGAACCAGAAGCGGCTGGGTCCGCCGCCGCCAAGATGCCACACATGTTCTCGGCCTATACCGCCGTTGAAGCGGCCGCGCGCATAGGGCTGCTCCATGCGGTAGTTTGTGTCGTTGCGGCCGGTGTCATGGCCTACCCACTTATTCCCGTCCACGTGCGGGACGTTGGGATGGCCGGCCCTGTCACTGAAGTTACGATTCGGCTGAGCGGCCTGGGGCGCGGCTATATGAGTCGGCGCAGGCCCGCGCGACGGTATGGCTTGATGCTGGGCACCGCCGCCGCCACCCTCATGATGCTGCGCAAACGCTGGAACAGCAAGAACAAGCAAGGTTGCAAAAGCAATCTGAATGGGTTTCATGATTTCCTCCAGACGCCCTCAGGGGGAGCAGATATGTGCGGCTACTCCTGCCCCTTTGGCGAGTCGTAACAACTACATCAGATGTAACCCAGCCAAGGCAAGCAAGTTGTGGGGCTATCGATGCAAAAAACCGCCGGCCAGAATGATGCTGGCCGGCGGTTTCGAAAAATGAATACTCTAAACTTCAGCAGCTACCGGGTGGCGGCGCCATGCATAGAGCGGGAACTGGTTGGCCAATTCCGCCACTTCGAGACGAATCCGGTCAAGGGCCGCATCGTCGTTGCGCAGGTCCAGGGCTTTGGCGATCCAGGCGGCAATCAGCCGCATCTCCGGCTCCTTCATGCCTCGGGTGGTCAGCGCGGGCGTGCCCACGCGAATGCCCGAGGGCTTGAGCGGCGGATTGGTGTCGTAGGGAATGGAGTTCTTGTTGACCGTGATGCCTGCCTTGCCCAGTGCCAGTTCGGCCTCAGAGCCCAGAATGCCTTTCTGGAAGACGTCCACCAGCATGAGGTGATTGTCTGTTCCGCCAGAGACGATGCGGAAACCAGCATCCTGCAAGCCCTGCGCCAGCACCTTGGCGTTGGCCACAATCTGCGCGGCATAGGTGCGGAACTCCGGCCGCAGCGCCTCGCCGAAGGCCACAGCCTTGGCCGCGACAATGTGCATCAGTGGACCGCCCTGCTGGCCGGGAAAGACTGCCTTGTCCACGGCCGCTGCCAGCTCCTGCCCGCAGAGAATCAGGCCGGAGCGCGGTCCACGCAACGTTTTGTGCGTGGTGGTGGTGGTGATGTGCGCGTGGGGGACAGGGGAGGGATGGACGCCGCCAGCCACCAGGCCGGCAATGTGCGCCATGTCGAAGATATAGACCGCGCCTACCTTGTCGGCGATCTGCCTCATGCGGGCAAAGTCCCACAGGCGCGGATAAGCGCTGCCGCCGCCAATGATAGCCTTGGGCTTTTCGCGCTCTGCGATGGCTTCAAGCTCGTCGTAGTCGATCAGTTCGGTATCGCGGCGGACATGATAAAACGTGGGGCGGTAGAGCTTGCCGCTGAAACTGAGGCGGTGGCCGTGGGTCAAGTGGCCGCCGTGGGCCAGGTCGAGGCCCAGAATGGTGTCGCCCACCTGCAGAACCGCCGCATAGGCCGAGGCGTTGGCCTGCGAGCCGGAGTGGGGCTGCACATTCGCGTGTTCCGAGCCAAATATCTGTTTGGCGCGGTCGCGGGCCAGGTTCTCAACAACGTCGGCATACTCGCAGCCGCCGTAGTACCGGCGTCCGGGGTAACCTTCGGCGTATTTGTTGGTAAAGATGGAGCCGGCGGCCTCGAGCACCGCTTCCGAGACAAAATTCTCGCTGGCAATCATCTCCAGCCCCTCGTGCTGGCGGAGAGTTTCCTGGTCAAGAGCAGCGGCGACAGCGGGGTCGGCCTGGGCGAGGGAGAGAGAGATGCGATCAGTCATATTGAGATTTTAGACCCTTAGCAGGCTCTGACAATAGACGGAATCTTCCACCGGCATTCACACTTTGGGATACTGAATTGGATCTGCGCTGGACTGCAATTTCCTCACACCCTTCGATGCTCCTCGCTGGGTAAGCTGGTATGTTGATTTCATGATCGAGGCTGCTGTGAGAAACCCATGGACACGACTCATTCTCTTGATGTTCTTTGCATCAGCTCTGAATCTGGCGATGGCGCAGTCTGTTAGCCCACAGAATCAGGGCATCGAAGCGGCCCTGCTGGCCAGGGCCAACGCGGGCGATGCTGCAGCGCAGGTGCAAGTGGGAGAAACGTATGCCGCCGGCAAGGGCGTGGCGCAGGATTATGCGCAGGCGGCCGCGTGGTATCGCAAGGCGGCGGAAAAGGGCAACATAAGCGGGCAAATCCACCTGGCCGCGCTCTATCGCGACGGAGGCAAGCACTTCCCCCGCGATATGGCGCAGGCTGCCGCGTGGTATCGCAAAGCGGCAGAGCAGGGAGACGCGGGCGCGCAGGGCACGCTGGGCGTGCTGTACTCCATGGGCCAGGGCGTTCCGCACGACGATGTGGAAGCCTACTACTGGCTTGATCTTGCGGCCTCGGTACCGGGACCGAATCAGGAAAAGTATGCCGCAAACCGCCAGATGATCGGGACCCACATCACCGCGGACGAGTTGGAGGCCGTGCAGGACCGTGTGGCCCAATGGAAGGCCGCGCATCCGCGCTAGCAGCGGTACAGGTATGCTTGGTGGCATGAAGCGTGCCAAGCTGAATGCGCCCGCCCTCCCGGTGTTTTCATTTATCTGTCTGCTGGCGCTTGTCCTCGCAACTCTCCCTGCCATTTCGCAAACTACCGCGGTCACGCTTACGCCTGCCGTTGTTGAGGCAGGCTCGCCGGTGCTGATTCGCGTGTATGCGCCGGCTGCGGCAAAGATCGATGGAAGGTGGATGGGACACCCGTTGCAGTTCTTTCGCGGGCGCGGCAGAGAGTCATGGTACGCGCTGGCTGGGGTGGACGTGGAAACTGCCGTGGGGCTTTCGACTTTGCAGCTGGCGGTTCACAGCGGAGACAAAGTGCAGGATTTGAGCCGGGCGGTCGAGATTCATCCCGCCCACTACCGAACCGGAGCGCTCAGAGTGGCCCCGAAGTTTGTGGAGCCAGGACCCGAGGCGCTTCAGCAGATTGAAGCAGAGAGTGAGCTTAAGGCAAGGTTTTTTGCGGCGAGCGCGCTTGAGCCGCTGTGGACGGGCAGCTTTCGCGCGCCTGTCAGAACTGCGCCTACCGACAGTTTTGGCACGCGCCGCATGTTCAACGGCAAGCTGTCCAGTATTCATAAGGGCATGGATTTTCGTGCCAGGATGGGGACGCCGGTGAGAGCGGGAAACAGCGGCGTAGTGGTGCTGGCCCGGCCGCTTTATTACGAGGGAAACTGCGTGGTCATCGACCACGGGCTGGGGCTGTTCACGCTCTCCATGCATTTGAGCCGCATCGATGTGCGCGAAGGTCAGCGCGTGGCTGCCGGTGAGCTTCTAGGGCTGAGCGGCGCAACCGGCCGCGTGACCGGGCCGCATCTGCACTGGGCAGTCCGCTGGGAAGACGCCTATCTTGACCCTGCCAAGCTGCTGCGCCTGAACCTGGGAGCAGTCCGTTAGCGGGTAACGGCTTCCTCTTCAACTTCATGCGCCGGGACAGCTTTGACCGCTCCCAAGCCGTCAGCCTTTTCCTTGCGCAGAGCCTTGAACGCACGGTAGACAAACCAGCCCATGTACCAGCCATCGATAAACTTGTATGGTGTTTCGCCGGTGGTGTAGTGGCCGCAGGGCAGAACGCGGGACTCGAAGTTGAGGCCAATGCGGCGGAAGGCATCAATCACCTGAAGCGAATATTCCCTGGGAAAGGTCAGGTCGTAGTCAGCATAGACGACAAGCACTTGCTTCTGTGGTCCACCAGCTTCACGGCTGGCAATTTTGGAGTAGTAGTAGCAGGGGCTTACGGCAGACCACAAGGCGCGCACACGCTCCTGGGTCAGGCCCGCCTCTTCCAGAGCCTGTTTCACATGGCGGGTGCTCTGCCCGGCCCAGGTTACGTCGCCGAAAGCGGTTGATGCGTGGTTGAATGCGTTGACCCGGATGCGCGCATCGTGGGCGCTGGCGAGAAACGTGTAACAGGAGCCCAGGCTGGTTCCCAGCACGCCGAACTGCTCGTAGCCCTGCTCCTGCAGCCAGTCAATGCAGCAGCGGATATCGACCACCGCCTGGCGGCAGGCCGCCAGCGTGCGGCCGATGTTGGCGCTAACGGCAAAGTCGGAGCGCTCCAGTTCCTCTGGGCGGCGAATGTCGTGGTACGGCATGGAGAGCCGCAGCGCTGAAATGCCCATGCGATTGAAGATGGTGCACAGGGAATTGTGGCTGAATCCGTCGGAGTTCCACTGCGGCAGGACCACAATGGCCTGCTTGGGCCGTGTGGGATCTTTGTGTTCCGGAGCAGGGTACCACCGGGCGTTCACCTGGTCGTTCTCGGGGTAAGGTGTCCGCTCCGGCGAAGTGAAACGCAGAAACTGGGCCGGCGGGATCTTTCCCTCGGCGGCTTTCTGGCGGATTTCGGCGTCCTTGGCCAGGGTTTCAGGGCGCACATTGGTGGGGAACAGTTGCGGGTGCCGCTCCTCCAGACGGTAGTCTGTCGGGGGCTCGTAACCAAAAAACTTGTCACTGTGTTCGATAAGGAGATGGTTGATGCGCACCATAGCCGCTTCAGCGGCTGCCGGGTCGTTCACAATGTCCGGGCTGGGCACCGCGTCGCCAAGGCCATTCGCCTCAAGAAACGGCGCAATCCACTCGAAGCCCCACTCCAGCGGGCGCACCACGCGATTTTCGTCGCGCGTGGTCAGCCGCGTCTCCCACTCATACATCCAGCGTGCGTATCTTCCCTTGAGCATGTCTTTAGTTCAATTTTATCAGCGCGGGGCAAACGGTGGATGAGAGCAGAACCGTTTGGGCGTTATGCGCGGTTTTGCGCACGTTGCCTGGTCAACTGCTCTGCCACCAGCCAGCCGGCGCTGAGCAGGATTACCAACGCGATGATGCCGAGAGATATGACGCAGTAGAGGCAATAAACTTGAAGAACAGACTTCTCAATGTAGGTTAGATAGAGCGAAAAGCCCAGAGCGAACCCGGCCAGTAGAGACAATACGGCACGCCGCCGCGCCAGCGCCAGCCCGGCCAGCGCCAGGTAGCCCGCGATGCCGATAGCCGCAACAGGTACATGCTCAAATTCAGCATAAGAGCTGTGGTTCACGACGCCGCAGTCCCACTTCTCATTGATGTCGCAGGGCTCGGTTCCGGTGGAGTAGTGAACGCGGAGGGCCAGCGTGGAAACCACCATGCCGGCAAGGGCCAAAAAGGCAATTAGGTATCGCATCGTCTTAAGTCTGATGCTATCAGAGCACCGCGAGACGGTACCATGAACGCATGGACCCGTCTCATCAGGGCGGCAGACGCGTTGCCTTCTTCGGAGGCAGTTTCGATCCACCGCATTTGGGCCATTTGGCCGTGGCCCGCGCTGCCCGCGCGGCGCTCAGGCTGGATACTGTGCTTTTTGCTCCGGTTGGCGCACAGCCACTCAAGCCCGGTGGATCGGGCGCCTGTTTTGCCGACCGCCTGGAGATGACGCGGCTGGCCATTGCCGGCGAGCCGGGCTTCTGCATTTCTCTGGCCGATGCGCCAGATCCTGCAGGAGTGCCTAACTACACACTGGAGACATTGCTCAAACTGCGCGCCGGGCTGCCTCCAGACGGAGCCCTGTTTTGCCTGATGGGAGCCGACTCGTATTTCAACCTGCGGAGTTGGCACCGCGCCGCGGAGATTCCGTTTGCAGCGCCTTTGATTGTCGCTTCCCGGCCTGGCCAGCGCCCCGACCAGTGGCTTACCGGCCTGCAATCTGCGCTGCCCACTGGATTGACGATTGAATCCGCGCCCGGCGAGGACGAGACGGAAGGCGACGTGGAGGTGCGTTCCTTTCTTCTCTTGAACAACGAGGGCTGCCGGGCTCCGTTCTATCTACTGCCCGGGCTGAACGTGGAGATCAGCGCCTCGGAGATTCGGGAGCAGATTCACGGTGCATCGGGAGTTCGGACGGCGGGACATGAGCTGCTCCCTGAGGCCGTATCCACTTATATACGGTCACAAGGTCTTTATTGTTAGATTCCCGATTTGCCGCTGCCCTTGCAAGGGGCTACGATTAAGGTTGGAGAGTTTATCTACAGAATGACAACCACGCAAGAGCACCAGCAAATCCGCATCCTCGTTCAAGCCGCCGCCGCCGCCTGTGAAGACAAAAAAGGCGAGGACACACGTATCCTCGAGCTTGACCCCATTGATTCCGGGTTGTCCGACTTCTTCCTGGTTACATCTGCCAGCAACGACCGCCAGACCATGGCGATTGCCGATGAGATCGAGTACCGCCTCAAGAAGGACTTCGGCGTGTACGCCAACTCCGTGGAGGGACGCCGCAAGGGCGACTGGATTCTGCTCGACTATGTGGACTTTGTGGTGCACGTGTTTCTGGCTGAGCGGCGTGCCTTTTATGACATTGAACGGCTGCGCAAATCCGCCCGGCCGCTCTCCCCGGCCGAGTTTGACGCCGAATTGAAAGCCGCGCTCGCTAAAAAAACGCTCGCAGTACGCAAAAAAGCTCCCGCCAAAGCAAAGCCGGCTACAAATGCGAAGCCCGCAGCCATAGCAAAGCCAGTAACCAAAGCGAAACCGGCAGCCACAAAGACCAAAGCGGCGTCTCCAAAGGCGAAGAAGGCTGTAAAAAAGATCGCTGTGCCTGCAAAAAAGGCGGTAGCGCCCGCCAAAAAGACTGTAGTGCCCACTAAAAAGGCAGCCGCAAAGCCAACTGCAAAGAAGCCTGTTGCCAAGAAGGCTGCTGCAAAGAAATCCAAAGCCTGATCGACGTCTTTCGTACCGGATATACGATCACCTTGAACTCTGAATGAGAGCGATATCCCCCTATCGCTCTCTACTGCTGTTCCAGGTTCAATTACAACTCATTCCAAAAAAACTATAGATATGGCGTCACCCGCCGCGTTGCACCCTTTCATTTGCTTTCGCGATACTCACCCTGTTGACATCCATAAACGCACAAGAGGCGCCCGAAGGCGCCTCTTGTGTCTCTATTGTTGGAGGATTGTTTAGAAAACGATCTTCGCGGCGAGCTGCGTTTGACGAGCACTCGCTGCCGAAGTGATTTGTCCGAAGGTGGAGTCACCGTAAAGGCCATCCGGATTGACGAACTGCGTATGGTTGAACACGTTGTCGCTTTCCATGCGAATCTGCACGTAGCGGCCGCCATCCGAGCTCAACGAGAAGTTCTTGGCAATGACCATGTTGGTGTTGTTAACGCCAGGGCCGTGATAGGGGTTGCGGTGGATATTGCCGAATGAGCCGGTTACCTCGTCTGTGAAGTAGCTATTGCTTCCGTTGAACCAAGTGCCGTAACCAGAGGAATCACGAACACGCGGATTGCTGCGCGAGAGAGGTGCAATCTGGTTGGGAACGTCCGGGCATGCATAGAAGCTGTAGTTAACATCGCAATACAGGGACGCCGATGTACCATAGCCGCCATAGGAGATGTCATACGGGAAGCCAGTCGCCAGCGACACAATCCCGCTGATCTGCCAACCTGAAACCGCCAGGTTGTACGGCGAGTAAGTGCTGCTGCCGTGCTTGAAGGGTACGGTATACACCGGGCTGAAGACGAGGCGATGACGGGCATCATAGCTCGAGTCGCCATAGTTGAGCGAAGGCTGATATTGGTTGAATCCGCGCTCACCGCTATTGCCAAAACCGGTGCCTTCAAAGCTGGAGCCGGTATCCAGAGAGTGCGAGTAAGTGTAGCTCAACTGGAACAGGAGACCGTGAGTCTGGCCCTTGACCAGGCTTGCCTGCAACGCGTTGTAGCTGGAAGAAGATTCGGAGCCGACTTCACCCATTTCGAGAATCCCAGCTGTGCTGTCCGCCAGCTTGTTTGCAGGGAAGGCTAATGCCTGGAAATTCTGATCGGCGATGCAAGTCGGGTTTGCCAGGCAGGCGGCGTGTCCTGCTGTTGTCTCGGGGTTCGCCTCCATGGCGGTCTGGTTGCGCCGCCCCAAAGAGCCAACATAGCTGACGCGGGCTACGAGCTTTGACGGCAACTCCCTTTCGACCGAGAGCTGGAAGTTTTCAGCATAGGGCGCGCGGAAGGTTGGTGAGTATCCGCTGATGTTGTTGATCGGCAGATATTTTGCGAAGCTGATGTTGGAACCGGCTTGGGGTTGGGCATACGGGAAGCGGTTGGCTTCCGATTTCGCCACTGTGCCATTAATGTCTGTGAAGGGATTAACCAGCGATGGCGAGCCACCTTTGTCGGTTGCGCCGCCGCTGGTAAAGCCGAAGGGTGGTGTTCCGAGAGTTTCCAGCGAACTCTCTTCCTCAGTGCGGTTGTAGTAGATGCCGAAACCGCCACGGACAGAGAACTTGCCCTTGCTACCGGAGAGTGCGCCGAGATCCGGCGACCAAGCGAAGCCGACTCGCGGTCCGAATTCGTTATAGTGCTTGACTGCCTGACCACTATTGGTGCAGCCAGGGTCTCCAGGAAATACGAGGTCCTGCGGCGCTCCCGGGAAAATCTTGGACTGCTCACCAATAATGAAGCAGCCTATGCCCAGGCCACCATACTGATGGTTGAGCATCGGAGTATCGAGAGAGTATCCGAGGCCGAAGTTCAAAGTGAGATCGCTGCTGGCCTTCCACGTGTCCTGCGCATACAAATAGTTCAAGAAGGCTGAAGCCTGAATCACAGCGCCGGTACCTTGGCTATAGGACGCGGGGATGCCCAACAGAAGATCGAGGGACGGATCGCCGGTGCTGTATAAGCTGGAAGAAGTACTGTTGAACGAGTAGCTGCCACTGTTGCTGGCATCGAAGATATTCGAGACGTTGAAGCGCCGGCCGTCATAACCGAACTTCAATGAGTGGTTGCCAAACGTCTTTGAGAAGTTGTCCTCGATCTGGTAGTTCTGGTCGATACGCGGCTGAGGCCCGTTGTTGGTGCCGCCCAGGATAAAGAAGCCGCTTACCGAGAGCCTGGGAATGGTTGCAGACGCTGCATCCTGCGGTGTAATGCTGAAGCCCGCGGTGGACGGCGCTTGCGTTTGCTGGGGGAAACTCGACTTGTCGTTGAAGCGCGTCCAGTGAACTCCGAAGTCGTTCACGGCTGTCGAGCTGAGTTGCCGGACGTAGTCGAAGGAGTACTGCTGGGTGTGCGCGATGGTGCCATCGCCGAATCCCGGCACGGTTGCGCCCGAGAAGGGGATGGTATTAGCAACATTGACGAAGCTATAAATCCCAATAAAGCTCAACTGGTCCTTGGAGGTCGGGTTGAAATCGACGCGCCCGTCTTCCTGGTAGTCGGTCCTATTGGTCGTCTCATTGAAGACGTAGCCGGTGGTGCCATTGTTGATTAAGGAAGGATTCGCATACTTCGTCACCAATGCCTTGGTGATGGAATTGAACGCGGAGGTCGGCACCATGCCATTCAGGCCGGTCGCTCCGAGGCATTGACTCCAGGTCTGACCAGCAGTGCAACCATTAATGGTGATCGTGCTGGGAATAACGTTGTTGCTGAAAGGCTTCTTGGTGGGGCCAGTGCCCGCGACATCGGCTGAGAAGTCGCCTTTATTAAGATTGGCGGCCGTATACAGAGTCACGGAACCCGCGCCCTGCGGCGAGCGCGCCGGAGAAGCCTGGAAGGCGCCGAAGATGAACAGCTTGTTCTTCAGGATGGGTCCGCCGATTGTAGCGCCCACGATGTGCTGATGGTAGGGGCTGACCTTCGTATATGCGCCGCTGGCCTTCTTCTGGAAGAAGTTATTGGTGTTCAGGAAGGTATCGCGATAGAAGTCGAACACATCGCCGTGATACCTGCTGGTTCCTGACTTGATAGTCGCGCTGACGATGCCGCCGGAGTTGCGGTCATATTCGGCGTTCAACGGTCCATCGATCAGGTTGAACTCGCCAATCGCATCCAGAATGGGCGTGATGAGCTGGGTGTTGAGCGCGATGTCATTGGTGTCGGCGCCGTTGATTGTGAATGCGGACTGTTGCTCCTGGGATCCACTTACCGAAGGACCGCCGATGCGTTCGCCGGAGGAGGCTGCCTGGACGCCGGGTAGGGTCAACTCAAGGTTGGCAAAGTTGCGGCCAATCAGGGGCAGGTCCGTCATCTGCTGGGAGTCGACGACGTTGCTGAACTGCATGTCGGTGGTATCCACCTGGACAGACGATTCGGTCACTTCGACGACTTCGGCCGCGGTACCGAGCTTCAGGCGAATTGGCTCTACGTATTCCTGGTCGATATTCAGCACGATTCCAGAGGCGCTGAAATTCCGGAAGCCTTGCATGCTCGCACTGATCGAGTAGGGTCCGATGGGCAGCTCAGGGAAGAAGTAGCCGCCGTCCCGCCCTGACACCGCCGTGTACTTGACGCCGGTTGCGGTGTTTGTCGCGGTGACTTGCGCACCGGGAACAACCGCGTCCTGCGGGTCGGTGACAACGCCCTTGATGCGGCCGTTGACGTTTGCGGCGTAGGCGCAAAGGCATGCTACTGCGAGGGTGGCTACGATGACAACACTGCGCAAATAGGACAGAGTCGACATCAGACCGGGGGCCGTGCTGTGCAACCGGAAAATTCGCATTGAACTCCTCCAAGATCAGTGATCAGTAGGAACGGGAAGAACCTTTAGTGGAACTTCACGATCCGCTTATTGTGCTTCAGCGTATCTGTGGGAGTTAACCCAACGGCAACGCAATTACAAAATGGCAGAAAAAAAGATAAGGTCGGGCTTCATCCCAGCTGCAAATTGTTGCTGACTCATATACTGGATACACCCAGAATGACTTGCCCCAACTGATAGACCATATTTGGTATTAGATCTAATGCATGACGAATGCCAATCTCCGCGTATTGGCAGAAATAGTTTTTAAGTTGTTGAAAACATGTGTTTAATTGGTATATACGCTGGCTCTGAAATATAGAATCAATATGAATTTACATATAAATTTAACTCTATATACCAAAATCGGGCGATACCCTCATTAATTGGGATTTCGCAGGTCTCGTGCGGTATCCTCCTCCCCATGCAGCTCACGCTCGCCCATATCGGCGCCCGGGCCGGTTCAAAAGACGGATTCGACCCTTTGACGCAGATCTATCTCGAACGCTGCTCGGGGTTTGCGCGTTGCCGTACCGAGGCTTTCAAGAGCGAGGAAGCCTTGCTTGATTGGCTTGAAAAACAGCAGGGCCGGACACCGGCGATCGCCGTGCTGCTTGATAGCCGGGGCCGGCAAATGACTTCAGAGGCCTTTGCTGCGTGGCTGGGCTCGCGGCGCGACGAAGGAGCGCAGCACATCGTTTTTGCCATCGGACCGGCCAATGGCTGGTCTGAGGCGGCTCGCGGGCGAGCGCAACTGTTGCTTTCTCTGGGGCCAATGACGCTGGCCCACGCGCTGGCCCGGCTGGTGATGGCCGAACAGATCTACCGGGCATTTACAATTTTGACTGGCCATCCCTATCACGGAGGACACTGAGAACAGTTCTCAGTTGTCAGTGATCAGTTCTCAGTTGTCAGTTCTGAGCCAACCGCTGACAATACTGACTGAGGATGGGCGGCTGACCATTGGCAACGTGCAGCCAGATTTGTTTCTGTTCCGCCGGCTGCCTAGTGTAGGCCGCCGCAAATTGAGTCCTTTACCAATACCCGCCAATAGGAGAAATTCGCAGAAGTGACTTCCCTCAGGGGCTAAAGCCCACAGTTTTTTGGGGGCTTTTTTCGGCACGACTGAAGTCGTGCCCTTTCAAAATATGAACGACCCTCTGTGTGGCGGATACCACTCGTCCACCACTGACAACTGACTACTGAGAACTGATATGGCTGACTCCCGTAAAGGACTGATCCTGATCAATACCGGCCCCGGCAAAGGCAAGACCACCGCCGCCATGGGTACGGCTCTGCGCGCCGTGGGCAACGGCATGAAGGTGTTGATGCTGCAGTTTCTCAAGGGGTCCTGGCATTATGGCGAGCTGGATGCGGTGCAAGCCTTTGGGGAGAATTTCATCCTCAAGCAGATGGGCCGGGGGTTTGTGAAGGTTGGCGGCGCGGAGACCGACCCGGAGGACATTCGCCTGGTGGAGGCGGCCTGGGCCGAGGCGCGCGCGGCCATCTACTCCGGCGAGTGGGATATGGTGATTCTGGACGAGATCAACTATGCCATCGGCTACGGAATGCTGGATCCCGCGGTGGTGGCAGAGGCTCTGCGCGGACGCCCGGAGATGGTGCACGTGATCCTGACCGGCCGCAACGCTCACCCGCTGCTGGTGGAGTTGGCCGACACGGTGACGGAGATGCGCGAGGTAAAACATGCTTACGAAAAAGGCATTCTGGCCCAGCGCGGCATTGAGTATTGATGGAACGATACCCAAACGGGTTAAACTTTCTTAGTCCTTTTGCGCGAACGGGGAGTCGGCCCCGATTTGAGAAAGAGTTTGCATGTCCTGGTTCAAGCGTGAAGACGGCGAGTACGAATCCGGTTCCGGAGCGGAAGCCGGCGCCGACGCGGCCGGTAAAACCGTGCGCACGGAAGGCCTGTGGATCAAGTGCCTGGGCTGCCGCCAGACCATCTGGAAGGCGGACCTGGAAGCCAATCTGAACGTCTGCCCCAAGTGCCAACACCACTTCAAAATCGGCGCGCGGCAGCGCATCGGCCTGCTTCTGGAGCCGGGCTATGAATTGGTGGACGGCGGCCTGCGCTCCACCGATCCGCTCAACTTTACCGACGTAAAGCCGTACAAGCAGCGGTTGATCAAAGCTCACGAGCAGACGGGCCTGGACGACGCCATTCTGAACGCGGAGGGCCAGCTGGGGCCGCACGCGGTGGTGCTGAGCGCCATGGAGTACGGCTTCATCGGCGGCTCCATGGGCGCCGTGGTGGGCGAGACCATTGCCCGCGCCGTGGATCGCGCCCGTCTGGGCCGCAAGCCGCTGATCGTCGTTGCCGCCTCAGGCGGAGCGCGCATGATGGAGGGCGTGGTCAGCCTGATGCAGATGGCCAAAATCTCTACCGCGCTGGGCCAACTGGACGACGCCAAGGTGCCGTACATCTGCGTGCTGACCGATCCGACCACGGGCGGCGTGACCGCCAGCTTTGCCATGCTGGGCGACCTGAATATTGCCGAGCCCGGCGCGCTGATTGGATTTGCCGGACCCCGCGTGATTGAGCAAACCATCCGCCAGAAGCTGCCCGAGGGCTTTCAGCGCTCTGAATTTTTGCTGGATAAGGGCTTCCTGGACGCCGTGGTGCACCGCCGCGATCTAAAGAGCTACCTGATCCGGGCACTGGACTTTATGAAGGCGCCGGCAGTTGCTTGAGGGGATTGTTGGCGACTTTCCCTTTTTCAAATGTGAGTCAAAATGCAACAGAGTAAGGTGAGAACTCCAAATAGTCCTGGAGACAGAACGGCCCGGCACATAGCCGGGCCATCGCTTTTTTGCCGATAGGTCAGATCCGCATGGGCATCAGCACATAGCGGTACTTGTACTCCGCATCCGGATCTTCGGGACGCATCTGGCCGGCAGACTGGGAATCCTTGAATTCCAGGCGCACTTCACCCTCGTTGCTGAGAGCTTTGAGGAAATCCAGAATATAGCCGGAGTTGAAGCCCACCATAATCGGGTCGCCGGAATACGGCGTGTCGATAGTGTCTTCGCTCTCTCCGGATTCCGCTGAGTTGGAGCTGATCTTGAGTTCGTTGCCCTCCAGCCGCAGTTTGATGGCGCCGGAGCGTTCATCGGCAAACTGGGCGACGCGCTGGATGGCGGCCGACAATTCACTCGACCGCACCACGGCAAACTTGGTGTTGTCGCGCGGCATCACCGCCTCAAAGTTGGGGAACTGGCCGGAGAGCTTGCGGGTGCTCAGGGTGCGATGGCCCACGCGGAAGAACAGGGTATGTTCGTCGTCGGCAAACTCCACCTTCTCTACGTCGGAGACGGTAAGCAACTGCTGCAGCTCCTGGAGCGCTTTGCGCGGGATGAGGACGCGTTTCTCGCCGCTGATGCCCTCGAGAACTTCATTGGGCTTTTCCACGTAAGAGAGGCGATGGCCGTCGGTGGCCACCATGGCCAGCGACTCCGCCTTGATCACCAGCAGCGCGCCGTTCAGCGTGTAGCGAGACTCCTCGTTGGAGATGGCGAAGATGGTGCGCGCGATCAGGGTCTTCAGCGCCACGGCAGAGATGCTGGTGGCTGCGATGGCAGGGAACTCAGGCACCTGCGGATAGTTGGCCCGCGCCATTCCCACCATCTTGGTGTTCGAGCGGCCGCTGCGGATCTGGACCCAGTGATTTTCAAGCAGCTTGATGGAGATGTCTCCCTCAGGCAGCAACTTGACGTAGTCGTAGAGCTTGCGCGCAGGAATGGTGCAGGCACCGGGCTTCTTGACCTTGGCTTCCGCGCTGGTGCGGATTGCCTGGTCCAGGTCGGTCGCGGTAATGTTCAACCGGTCGTCCTCTGCTTCGATGAGAAAGTTGGACAGAATCGGAATGGTCGTCTTGCGCTCAACCACGCTCTGTGTCGCGGTGAGTTCTTTGACCAGGTTCTGGCGGCTTACGGTAATCTCCATCGCTGCCCCCTGCGCGGCCGGCTTCTCCACTTCAGTTTCCACGATTGGCATAGGCCTACTCTCGCTCCAGAAGCCATGTTCCCGCACTGGCCACACTCTACAACACAACTACGGCCGGGCGAAAGTGGCTGTCTTTTCTTCTTCTTGATTGTATGCATCTACGCGTTCCTGTGCGCGTGGAAAACAGGGGTGCTTCTCTGGATACCGGGGACAGGAGAGGCGAATCCTGCTTGCACCCGCTTGGTCCTGCGAAAAAGCGAGGACCAGAGGCCGGCCTCGATCAACACCCTGCGCGGTGCGACGGGTAGTGAATTGTGGATAGAAGATTAAATACAAAGTAGTAGTACCCGTAGTTCAACGAGGAAAAGTGGGAATTCGGCTGAAGTGATTGTGAGGCATGAGTTTGAGAGGGTGCTGAGTTTTCTAAATCCCGGCTGTGCAATTCAGGGGTTTTGGAAATCTCGCTTGAGACAGGCGCCAGGGCACCCCTGTTTCCCACGTCTCCCACAGGGGAGCTCAAATGGCCTGTGTAAAGCGGATGGTTTGTGTGAATAGCGCGTCCTCAGCTTTGCAGAGCAAGGACTTCAGCGAGACGCGTCCTCCACAGCGGAGGAGCCTTCCACACCTTCCACAATGTGCCATGTGATGAAGAAAATCGTGTCCCTTTCCCATCTGCGATTGTTCTCTAGAGAGCTTCCCGTTCCAGCACACATTTTGAATCGATAAGAGCATAGTCGGTGATGATGGAGATGTTTCTCTCCTAGACTTGAATCCAGGTAAAGAAGGGGAGCATCGCACATGACAATTGACATCGAGCGCCTGGAGGGCCAGTTGCTCCAGATGTCTGCGGAAGGAGCGCCGGGACGTGAGTTTTGTGAATCCATCGCTGAGCTGGCCAGAACCGGGCGTTTTGCGCAGTTGCGCGATGTGCTGCCAGGCATTGTGTATGACGAGCTTTGGGCGCGCTACCAGCAGAATGCCGCAGCTTTTGTGTCCGGATGGCGCATGTTGGCTCATGAGATGCAGCAAGGCTTTATCCAGCATGCGCGGCAGCGTCTAACCTCGCTCACTCGGCTGCAGCAGACGGGGAGCGTTACCGTAACGCCGGCATGGCAAGAGATTCAGCGAGCACTCGACGGCCAGCAGAATGACCTGCTGCGCGCCGCCTTCGCCATGGAGTTGTTGGAGCTTGTGGAACCGGCCGTATTGCGTGCGACGCACCTGCGCGAATGCGTTGTGTCCGCTCCCAGCTCAGAGGAGGCAGACCGCTATCTTGACGAGGCGACGCGCTGTTATTTTCTGGGGCTGTTCACGGCCTGCGCCGTCATGTGCCGTTCCGTGCTGGAAGAGGCCATCAAGCAACGCTTGCCCGCCTCTCTTACCCGCCTGGTTCAGACCCGCTACCGCAAAACAGCCACGCTCGGCAACCTGCTGCACGAGGTAAACAACAACTTGCTGCTGACAGGTATCGATGCCGAGTTTCCGCATATCGCCAACAAAGTAAACGATGTAGGCAGGAAAGCGGTTCACCAAGGCCTTTTGTCTGAAGACGAGGCGCGCGACTGCCTGCAAAATTCGCGCAAAGCGCTCGAATTGCTGTTGCGGGCTTGAGTGCTTCACTCCAGGTTTGGCGCTCAGCTTTTATACTGAACTTGGATGTCCTACGCAGCGGCTATCGAACAACTCAATGCAATGGCGCCGGAGCTCTACACGCGGGCCGGCCAGCCACGGCGCAAATTCTCGCTGGATGAGATACGCATCCTGTTGGGTGCGCTCGGCGATCCGCACCTCCGTTTTCCCTCGGTGCTGATTGCCGGAACCAACGGGAAGGGCTCGACTGCAGCTTCGCTCGCCTCTATCCTGACGGCTTCAGGAGTGCGCACCGGTCTCTACACTTCGCCGCATCTTGCGCGGGCCAACGAGCGCATCCGCCTCGATCACATCGAAATTTCCGATGATGACTTTGCCGGCCTTTACTTTCGTGTCCACGATGCCGCACAGCAACTGGTGCTCAAGGGCAAGCTTCCGCAACTTCCCAGCTTCTTTGAGATTCTGACGGCGCAGGCGCTTTTGTACTTCGCTGAAGCCAACGTAGACATTGCGGTGCTCGAAGTGGGGATGGGCGGGCGTCTGGATGCGACCAACATAGTCGATCCGCTTGTTTCCATTGTGACGGACATCTCTCTCGACCACACCGAGTGGCTTGGCCCAACCATCTCCGCAATTGCGCGGGAAAAGGCAGGCATCCTGCGCCCTGGTGGAACGTTGATTACCTTGCCGCAGCATCCTGACGCCAACCAGGTTCTGGGCGAGGTGGCGGCCGAGTTGAATGTGCGCGGTGTGAGCGCGGCGCTGTATATGCCGGCTTTTGCGGGCAACACTACCGGACCTTATCAAATCCAGGCTCTCGGCGAAGCAGTCGAAGTCGATTCGCCGCTGCTGGGCGCGCACCAGCAAAGAAATCTGGCGCTAGCCATTGCCGCGGCCGTTGAGTTGGCAACAGCACATAGCTTTCCCATTACGCCTGCCACTCTGGCTAAAGGGATTCGGGAGACATGCTGGCCGGGCCGGCTGGAGTGCATTGAGCAGGGCGGCGTGGAGTGGATTCTGGATGTAGCCCATAATCCTGCGGGCGCCTGGGCTCTCCGGGCTGGACTCAACAGTGCTCTTGGAGACGAGAAGCCGGGAACGCTCATCTTCAGTTGCCTGCGCGACAAGCCGGTTACTGAGATGGCGCAGATTCTCTTTCCACTCTTCGAGCAGGTGATCCTGGCCCCCATTCATAGCGCCCGCGCGACTACCCTCGAGGATCTGCTGGCAGCGGCCCGTTCCACGGGAGCCCAGGCAGTAGCCGCCGAGTCAGTGCGCCAGGCCCTGCAACTGGCCAGGCAGTATATCCTGGCGCGTGGGCAGGGCGGTGCGGTCGTGGTTTCTGGATCGGTATACCTGGTGGGTGAGGTGCGTACGCTGCTGCTGACCGGGAAGGTTGATCAACCATGAGAGAACGCCCCAATCCGTTGCCCAGGCTCCATCGCTGGCGCACGAATCTGATCCAGATTCCGGTTCTGACTCTAATTACGGTCATTTGCGGTTCACTTGCGATTTTGGTTTCCTTCGTGGACAAGCGGGGCCGCGTGCAGCATCAGATAGCACGGATCTGGGCGCGTGCCCTGGTGTTGGGTTCGTGCTGCTCGCTCACCGTTCGCGGCGCTGAGAACCTCCGCAAGTATCCGGTTGCCGTTTACGCCTCAAACCATACGTCCTACATGGACACGCCGGTTATTTTTGCCGCTCTTCCCTTCCAATTCCGCATTCTTGCGAGGAAGGAACTGTGGCCTATCGTGTTCATAGGATGGTACTTAGATCGATCAGGCCAGATTCCGATCGATACTGCGAACCCGCGTGCCTCGATTGCCAGCCTGGGCTTTGGAATCAAGGCTTTACGCTCCGGCATGCCCCTGTTTGTCTTCCCTGAAGGGGGCAGGACGTCTGACGGCGAACTGCGGCCGTTCCTTTCCGGCGCGGCGTATCTGGCCATTCGCGCGCAGGTGCCGCTGGTGCCGATTGCGCTCAGCGGCGTTTACGACCTGCTGCCCATTCATACCCGCCATTTATATCCAGGAGAACTGACGATTTCAGTGGGCGAGCCCATCGTGACGGTCGGGATGACGCTGCGCCAGACCGATGAGCTGACTGCTCAACTGCGAACGGCGATTGAAGGCCTAAAAATTAAAGAACACGCGGCTACTCAGGACACGGTCGAAGAGACGGCGGTCCGCGTTCAAGGTTGACTTGTCAGATCTGGCAGCCACTATCCTTCTATTCTGTCTCTGATTACACTGGTGCTTCTATGTCCGTAACCATCGCCATTCCCGAGCCCACCAGCAGCGACCCGGCTTACAATCAGCGGTCACTGCCCATGTACATCGCTGCCTTGCACGCTGCCGGAGCAACGGTGCTGGTGGTGCCGCTGCACGAACGCCAGGACCGCGTGGCGAAGTTGTTGGCTGGCGTCCAGGGAATTCTGCTTCCCGGTAGCGGTAACGATGTTGACCCGCAAAGATATGGCGAAGATCCGATTCCTGAGTGTGCCGCTCCCGACCCCGCCCGTACAGCCGTCGACGAGCTGCTGCTGCAGGACGCCTTCAGCCTGCACAAGCCGATTCTAGCCATCTGCCAGGGAGTACAAACTTTGAATGTCTGGCGCAACGGTTCGTTGATTCAGGATTTGAGAACTGCCGTGAACCACCGGCCTGGCCGGGAGGTGGTCGAGGCTCACCCTGTTCGGGTTCTTCAAGGTTCACGTCTGGCCGGCATATTGCCGCCCGGTGAGCAGGCAGACGTTCAGGTCAATTCCAGCCACCATCAGGCGATCCACGTCCCTGGCGACAATCTGCTGGTGAGTGCGGTTTCTCCCGTGGATGGTGTCATCGAGGCAGTAGAACTGGATACTGAGAGCCACTTTGTTGTTGGCGTGCAATGGCACCCGGAGCGGACCTATGCGCAGAAGTCGTTTTCCCGCGCCCTCTTTGTGGCCTTTGTGAAGGCCTCAGCGGCCTGGAAGCCGCGGCCCGTTGAAGAATCGGTCGCTCCTTTATGAGTGAAGAGGCAACATCCACAGGTTTGCGGCTCAACGCCCTGCTGGCAGAGGCTGGATTAGCGGCGCTCGATTCCCTGTTAATCCACCAGTTCGAGCAGTATCTGTCCTTGATCCTTCGCTGGAATGCCCGTGTAAACCTGACAGCGATTCGGGACGAGGAAGGCATACTTTCCCGCCATTTTGTGGAGTCGATTGCCTGTGCGCGCGCCTTGCCCGCCGGCATCCGTACACTACTCGATTTCGGTTCAGGCGCTGGCTTTCCCGGAATTCCCATTGCGCTCTGCCGGCCGGAGATTACCGTTACCCTGGCCGAATCGCAGGGAAAGAAGGCTGCTTTTTTGAGCGAAGCAGTCCGAGTGTTGGGGATTCCAGCGAAGATTCATGCGCAGCGGGCCGAGTTGCTGACTGTTCCGTTCGATTGCGTGACTCTGCGCGCAGTCGACCGCATGGAACTGGCCGTACAAACGGCGGCGAAGCTGGTCTGTTTTGGAGGCTGGCTCGCGCCGATGACGACAGGCGCAGAACTGGCCAGGATTCAGTTGGCGGCGGGAGCGGCGTATATTTGGTCCCCGGCGGTTTCAATGCCCGGCGGTCTTGATCGGGTGCTTGCTCTTGGTGAGCGAAAGGTCAGTTCGCCAGCTTGACGAGAGCCAATTTTCGTACCGCGGCCAGATCATTAGTTCCCTTTACGATGAGCCGGACGCCGGTGCCTTCCGCGTACCGCGGCGCATCGTTGATGAGTTTGAGTACGCTCTTGGATAGACTGCTCTGTCGCGCGGCCGCCACCGCACGGTCGCCCAGGACAATGGTCACGCGGAAGCAGCCATTGCACGGAGCCAGATAGAGGATGATTCTCTTCTTCAATTTCAGGCGAAGCCCCCATCCGTACTTGGGGGAGATTGATTTCCACTCCCCATCGGTGACGCACTGCTCCTTAGCCAGCCAGTCCACGATATGCTTCCACGCCTCGTAGGATGCGCCCACCGCGGCAGCGATCTCCTCCGCCGTGGGTTGTCCTGTCTTTCCGATAAATGCATTTGGGATATCCATATTGCTCGCTTTCGCAGAGTGACTGGTTTACTGCAAGGGGGAGTCTCCACCGATTGAAGGTTTGTATCATTTTCCCGCTGCGCCTGATTTGAAAGGGATTGTAACGCGCGCCGTGTGCCCGTGGGTAGACAGCCGGGTATATCCGGCCGGAGAAGTTCTGTTCCACGTGGAACAATTTTGGGACCAAGATCAAATGAAGAGCCATTGTTCCACGTGGAACAAATGCCGACCCAGCCCGATTTGGGCGCAGTTTCAATTCAGAACACCTCCCGGAAATTACTCGCAAGCGGCAATAATTCCCAGTAGTTTTCCACCGAATGCACCTTTTCCAGCCTCTCCTGCCCTTCTCAAGCTCTCCGCCCAGAAACCCTTCCCCCTCAACCGCTTCCCTACTTCCTGTCCTCTCCATTCCCGGGCGCTTTCCACAGCTCGGCTCGATTCTCCACAATGCAAGCGCCTACCCTCAATTCGCCCTTCCCTATACTCTTGATTGCCATGGGCAAGATACTCGGTATCGTCAATCAAAAGGGCGGAGTCGGCAAAACCACTACGGCAATTAATCTGGCGGCTTGCCTGGCGCTGGAAGGCCTCAATGTCCTCCTGGTGGACTGCGATCCCCAGGCCAACGCCTCCTCCGGCCTCGGCTTCCAGCGCGACGATAATCGCCGCTCGGTCTACGACGTGCTCATGGGTGACTGCCCCGCAGACCAGGTCATCCTGCCCACAGAGGTCGATCTTCTCCGGCTGCTGCCGGGCTCCAAAAATCTGACCGGCGCCAACATCGAACTCGCTGCAGCCAGTGATCGCGCTGTCCGCCTGCGCAGAGCCCTGGAACCGCTCCAGGGTAGCTACGACCTGATCGTTCTGGATTGCCCTCCGGCGCTGGATCTGCTGACCCTCAATGTTCTGTCCGCTGCCGAGACCCTCATTGTTCCCATGCAAGCCGAATACTTCGCCCTGGAGGGCATCTCCGAACTGATTTCTACACTCGAGCGGGTCCGCGCCTCCTTTAATCCCGACCTCACCATCGAGGGCGTTTTGCTCACCATGTATGACGACCGCACCAACCTGGCCCAGCAGGTGACAGACACCCTCCGCGAGTATTTCCGCGATCGTCTCTACCGCACCGTGATTCCGCGCAACATCCGCCTGGCGGAGGCACCCAGCCACGGCAAACCGGTGGCGCTGTACGATGCTCGCTCCCGGGGAACCGAGGCCTACTTTGAACTGGCCGGGGAGTTTATGGCGCGCAATCAGATTGAAACTCCGCGCAGCGTTGAGCGCAAAGCCGCCACTGCCGCCAATCCGGAAGTCAAGGTCCGTTTCTGGCCATATGCCTGACAGAGGTCCGTGCCATTTTTCGGCTACCGTACTTCAGCCATAACCAACAATTACCGATCCATGAAGCACCGGCACTTGCGCCGGATAGAGGAATTTGAAGGATGAACCCTACAACCATTGACCCAAAACGCCGCGCTCTCGGCAAGGGTTTGGACTCGCTTTTACCGCGTGTACAGGCTCCCGCCGCCGCCCCAGCCATTGAAGCCGAAGGCGGCAGGCCCCGCGAAATTCCCCTCGATCAGATCGATCGCAATCCCTTTCAGACGCGTTCGCACGTGAACGAGGAGCAGTTGGCCGAGTTGGCCGCCTCCATCGTTGCCAATGGTGTGGTCCAGCCGGTGCTGGTGCGCCCACAGGCCAACGGCCGCTATCAACTCATCGCCGGTGAACGGCGCTGGCGGGCCTCGCAGCTTGCCGGCAAAAAAACCATCCCGGCCATTCTGCGCCAGGTCTCCGACGAGCAGGCGATGGAGATCACCATCGTCGAGAACTTGCAGCGCGCCGACCTGAATCCCATGGAGCAAGCCCGTGCCTTTGAACGGCTCGCGCGCGAGTTCCACATGACCCAGGAACAGATGGCGCAGCGCACCGGCAAAGATCGCGCCACGGTGGCCAATTTCCTGCGCCTGTTGAAGCTGCCGGCATCGGTCCAGGCACGCGTCGAGTCCGGCGAACTGAGCTTTGGCCACGCCCGTACTCTGTTGTCCCTCGAACACGCTGAGGAGATGGAGAAGGTTGCGCAGCGAATCATGTCACTTTCGCTGTCTGTTCGCCAAACAGAGAACTATATCCAAGGCCTCCTGCACCCTGAGAAGGCAGCAAAAAAGGATCCAAAACCAGAACCTCCCATCGATCCCAACATTCGGGAAGTCCAGGAACGCCTCCAGCGCGCCCTTGGCCTCAAAGTCCACATCGAAGATCACAACGGCCGCGGCAAAGTCATCATCGAATATGCGCGCCTTGAAGATTTCGATACGCTGCTGGAGCAACTGGCTGGTGATTGAAAGGACCTGGCACGCGCGTCTGGCTCGCAGCCGGCAGTCGCGTGCAGTTGACCCGATGAAACGCATAGCGATTCAGTACGGATGCATCCTGGCGCTGTTGCTGGGTGCATCGATTGCCATGGCAAACCCCGCCCCGCGAGCCACATTCGCGGTCAGTCCTGCCCAGCCGTTGATGGATGACCGGCTCGCCATCTCTGTGCGGGGGCTGCCACCCAACCGCCTGATCACCGTGAAGGCTCAATCGAGGGCGCAGGACCAGCACTGGTGGCGGAGCGAGGCGGTGTTCAACTCCGGTCCGCAGGGCGTGATCGATCTCCAATCGCAAGCTCCCGTTTCCGGTGCTTACCAGGGCGTAGATGGAATGGGGCTCTTCTGGTCCATGCAGCCCGATAAAGACACGAAAAGCGGAGACCATGCGTTCTTCGCCGTTTCCGACTGGTTCAAGCCCATCGTGACCGAGATCGAAGCAAGCGACGCAGGCCGTGTGCTCGGCTCGGCCGTAATTGAACGCCGCTTTGCCAGGCCAGGCTTGGGCTGCACCGCCGTTGCAGAGGCCGGCATTGCCGGTGTCTTGTGCCATCCCGGCGACGGTCGCCGCCATCCCGGAGTCCTGGTTCTCGGCGGTTCTGAAGGCGGGCTCGGCGAGCCCGATGCCGCTTTGCTCCTGGCCTCCCATGGCTTTACTACCCTGTCGCTCGCCTACTTCGGAGTCAAAGGGCTTCCGCCCACGCTCCAGAACATTCCGCTGGAGTACTTTGCGCAGGCGCTTGCATGGTTGCGCGCGCGTCCTGAAACCGATCCCCGGTTTGTGGGTGTTCTGGGCGCTTCGCGGGGCGCAGAAGCAGCCCTCCAGTTTGCAGCAATCGACCCAGAGGTGAATGCCGTTGTAGCCCGATCACCGAGCCATGTCCGCTGGGAAGGCGCCACCGCAAGACAGCTTCCTGGAGGTCCAGCCTGGACTTGGCGCGGCCAGCCCCTCCCCTACGCGTCGATTCACATCCCCACGTGGTTTGCCGCACGATTTGCGTGGGATTCCATGTGGCGCGAGCCGGTGCCCTATACGCCTCTCTTCCTGCACAATCTGCAAGCCTTGGGCGATACGGCCCAGGTCGAGATTCCAGTCGAGAACATTCACGGCCCCGTGTTGCTGCTGTCAGGAAAGGACGATCATAAGTGGCCGTCCTTCATGATGGCTGCGCGCCTGATGGAAAGGCTGCAGAAGCACGGTCATCCCTATGCAGATCGGCACCTTTCCTACGCGGGGGCCGGTCATTGGATTCCGTACGAATACCTCCCCACAGCAGGGTCGGGCCACAGGATGATCGGGGGAACTGCAGCAGGCACGGCCAGGGCGCAGGCAGACAGTTGGCCAAAGATTCTACAGTTCTTCATCCAGGCCGCTGGACAAAAACAGAGCCATCCTTGACCCGTCAGATAAATAATCTGATAATCAGATTCTATGAGAGAGCAGGCCATCAGCGTCACTGAGGCAGCCCGCAACTTCTCCGACTGCATCAACCGCGCCCGCTACCAGGGCACGACCTTCATTCTGCACAAGAACGGCGTTCCCGTGGCCCGCATCGTGCCGGAAGAGAAAAAGCCCGGCAAGCCAATCAAATTGACCGCCGCCAGGGATGAAACTGAGCCGAGCAGCGAACCAGATCCCGGCAAGGAAGAAAGTGCCGCTTTGCAGGACGGTCCTGAACAGGCCAGCAAAACCCAGTTGCCCTTGAAGTACGACCCGCGACGCGCTTCGATCTGGTGAAGTAAAATTCTCCTTCCTCCATGGAAGGAGTCCCGATGAAACTCTGCTTTTCCAGGTCCTGCCGCTGCCTCTCCGCGCTGGCGCTGCTTTTTGCCTTCATTCCCACTCTCCACGCCCAGCAGCCCCCGGCTCCCGAGCAACGCTGGACGGAGGCGCAGGCCAATGCCTGGTATGCCGCACAGCCCTGGCCGGTCGGCGCCAATTTTCTGCCTTCCAATGCCATCAACGAACTGGAGATGTGGCAGGCAGACACCTTCGACCCCACCACCATCGATCGCGAACTGGGATGGGCCCAGGCCATCGGCATGAACACCATGCGCGTCTTCCTGCACAACCTGCTCTGGGAGCAGGATCCCAAGGGATTCCAGCAGCGCATCGACACTTTTCTCACCATTGCCGCGCGCCATCACATCCGGCCGGTCTTTGTGCTCTTCGATTCCTGCTGGGAGGCGAATCCCAAGCTGGGCCCGCAGCACCCGCCCATCCCCGGCGTGCACAACTCCGGCTGGGTGCAGGCGCCGGGGCCGGACGTTCTGCAGGACCCCGCGCAATATCCGCTGCTGGAGAGTTATGTGAAGGGCGTAGTGGGCGCCTTCGCCAGCGATCCCCGGATTCTGGCCTGGGACGTGTGGAATGAGCCGAGCAACAACCTCAAGAGCACCGCAGCGATGGGCGAGCCCGGGAAACTGATTCTGGTTGGCCTCCTGCCGCAGGTTTTTGCCTGGGCCCGCAGCGCGCATCCCACGCAACCGCTGACCAGCGCGGTCTTCGGCGACTGGGCTGCCCATGCCACTCTGCCGCCTCTGGCCCGCATCCAGCTTGAGCAGTCTGACGTCATCAGCTTCCATAACTACGATTGGCCGGAGGCCTTCGAGCAGAACGTCAGGCAGTTACAGCAGTATCACCGCCCGCTCATCTGTACGGAGTACATGGCCCGCGGCAATGGCAGCACATTCGACACCATCCTGCCCATCGCCCATCGGTACCACGTCGCCGCCATCAACTGGGGCCTGGTTGCCGGCAAGAGCCAAACCTACCTGCCATGGGACTCCTGGCAGCATCCGTACGTCGACCACCAGCCCACCATCTGGTTCCACGACGTCTTCCACACCGACGGCAAGCCCTACCGCGAAAGGGAAGTGGAGATCATCCGCGATTTAACTAGTGGCAAACAACCGCCGCTATAAAGCGGCGATGAACTCGTGATCGCATTGTTCAGGAGGCCGCTCTATTTTCCGATGCAGAAGGTTGAAAAGATCAAATTGAGGATGTCGTCAGAAGTTGTCTGGCCGGTGAGCGAATCCAGCGCCCAGAGAGAGCGGTAAAGGTCCAGCAGGATCATCTCGTGGGGGATGGCGTTGGCATTGGCCTGCGCGGCGTCGGCCAGCGCTGCCAGTGCTGTGGCGATCGCCTGGTGGTGGCGCAGGCTGGTCAACATGCCCGGTTCCGAAGCTGCTCCGCCTGTGGCCAGAGCCAGAATTCTCTCGCGCAGTTCAGGAATGCCGTCGCCCGTCAGCGCCGAGGTGCGCAACGTGGGAACGCCGCCGACCTCTTCAACCAGCGAGTCTCCTTCAGCCAGGTCGCACTTGTTCAGAGCCACCAGCGCTGGACGGTTCTGCACCGCCTCCAGCAAGCGGTGTTCTTCATCGTTCAGCGGTAGCGTTGCGTCCAGCACTACCAGCACCAGGGCGGCATCGGCCAGCGCTTCGCGGCTGCGGGCAATGCCCAGCTGTTCGGCTTCTTCGCGGCCCTCGCGCAGCCCGGCCGTATCCACCAGTTCCAGCGGAATTCCTTCCAGCGAAATGCGCTCGGATACGGTGTCCCGCGTCGTGCCGGGGGTTGCGGTCACGATGGCCCGCTCGCGCTCAACGAGCCGATTGAAGAGCGAACTCTTCCCCGCATTGGGTCGGCCCACAATCGCCAGCGTCAGGCCGTCATGCACAAGGCGGCCGCGGGCAAAGGAGGCTTCCAGCGCCGTGAGCGTTGGCGTCAGCGTGGCAATGCGCCGGGCAATCTCGGCTCCCGGAGTCACATCCACGTCGTCCTCTGCAAAGTCGATGCCCGCCTCGAGCAGGGCGATCAGTTCCACCAGCGACTGCTTCACCGGCGCCACGCGGCGACTGAGCGCGCCGCCCATCTGGCTGGCGGCCTGGCGCGCCTGGGTCAGCGTCTGCGCCTCGATCAGGTCGCGCACAGCCTCGGCCTGTGTGAGGTCCATACGGCCTGAGAGAAAGGCGCGCTGCGTAAACTCGCCGGGCTCAGCCAGGCGCGCGCCCAGAGTGAGAGCCCGGCGCAGCAGCAGCTCCAGCACCACCGGCGAACCGTGCGCCGCAATCTCAACCAGGTCCTCAGAAGTGTAGGAATTGGGAGCGCCAAAGAAAGTAACCAGCGCCTCGTCAATGCGCTCTGCGTCGCCGGCAGCCGCATCCAGCACATCCGCAAGCCGCGCCCGTCCGTGCTCCAGAGGCTGCCGCAGGCTCACCAATTGCACTGCAATCGACACAGCCTCAGGCCCGCTCAGGCGCACAATGCCGATCCCGCCCCGGCCCGGCGGCGTAGAGATGGCGGCAATGGTGTCGGCTACCGTAACTGTTTCCGAAGTGGGGGTGGCATCGGTCATGAGACTGCATTCATTGTAGGTAATGCAGGCAAGGGGGAAGAAAACACAAGGAACAAATAAAACCTGTCATGACCGGATGCAAGGTCCGCTGCCAGAAGCGAACCGAAGTAACGCGCAATCAACAATTTTGCCCAGGTGTCCCGGACGAGCATACGAATGCGGCAAAGTTATAATCCAAAGCAAAGCGTACAGAGCGGTATCCATGAGTTTGTAGCTCCAGGCGCGCCGCCCATCACTCAGATCAAAGGGTGCATTCACTTGAAAGTTCAGCGCAGGAACGGCCGTGGATGCGCCGTCTTAAAAGATGTTCGGCAGAAGCACCACTTCCAGATATTCGCGTTGACAGCGCTTTTTCTGCTGGCTACTGCGGGATGGGCGCAGCAGGCCGCGCAGACGGTCTGGCAGGGAGTTCTGCGCAATGCCGCGGGTGCGCCAATTCCCGCCGCCAGAGTGAGGCTTGCAGGCGATGGCGCTCATGCTGAGGCCGTTACCGGCGCGGATGGGCACTTCCAGCTTGCGGCTCTGCCCCAGGGCCATTACCGGCTCACCGTCAAGGCCGATGGCCGCACCGTCAACTACGCCCAGCAGATAGATCTGGCCCCTGCCGCGCCTGCCGTTGCGCTCACTCTCTCCGGGCGCGGCGAACTCACCGTAGCCGCCGCAGTAGAAGGCCAGGTTGCGACCGGTGGCGAAGAGCTGTCCAGCCAGGCAGTGAGCGAATTGCCGCTGAACAAGCGTGATTTCAGCACGTTGTTGTTGCTGGCCGCCGGCACCATGACCGACGCCAACGGAGCCACTAACTTCACCGCTCAGTTCGCCATCAACGGCCAGCGCGGCGTTGAGGCAACCTTCGCCATGGACGGCGCCGATATCAGCGATCCGGAGATGGGCGGGGCTACCTTCTCCAACTTCAATGTGGACGCGATCGAAAGCGTCGACTCCAGCTCTGGATGGATGCCGGCCGAGATCGGACGCGGCGCAGCGGGCTTTACCAACATCCACACCCGCTCCGGCGCCAGCGGTTTTCACGGGTCAGTCTTTGAATTCATCCGCAACTCGGCCCTCGACGCGCGCAACTATTTCGACCACGCCACCCCCGCCTACCCCGGCCGCATCCCCCCATTTCGCCGCAACGAGTTCGGCTTCACCACCGGTGGCCCGGTCTTTATCCCCGGCATCTACGACGGCCGCACGCGCACCTACTTTTTTGCGCAGTACCAGGGCTTTCGCCAGGTGTTGGGAACCACCCAGGTAATGTCTGTGCCCACCGCCGCACAGCGCCCTTCGGGTGGCAGCAACATAGTCAACGACATCGTCACTTATCCTGATAAATCAGTCGATACACTGGCCGTGCCCGTGGACGCGAAGATCGCCGCCGTCCTGGCGCGCTATCCGCTGCCCAACCTACCCTCCGGCTCGTTTGGCGCCAACACTTACGCCACCGCCTCCAAGGTGTACACCGATGCCGACCAGTTTTCGCTGCGCATCGACCACAAGTTCACGCCTAAAGATCAGTTCTTTGCGCGCTTCTCACTCGACAACATCACCGGGCCCACCACCAATCCCGATCAGACGGCTCTCGATCCTTCCTTCGGTATTCAATACTTCGACCGGCAGCGCAACGTCATGGGCACGTACACGCGCACCGTTTCTCCGCGGCTGGTGCTCGAGTCTTCCTTCAGCATCATCCGCTCCACGCCCGGCTTTCCTACCACCAACACGACCGACCCCGCGGTCAAATTCAACGATGGGCTCTTTGAAGCGTTCAACTCCGATGCCGGGTCGGTGATGCAGTCCTACGGCAACCTTTTTCAGGGCCGCCAGAACGTGGCCTTCACCACCGCGCGCCACACCTTCAAGGCCGGCTTCGAGGCGCGCCTCAATCGCGACTCCACGTTCTTCGGCATCAGTCCCAACGGTGAATACGATTTTGGCGGCGGCGCTGCCTATGCCACGGAGGCCATCGCGTCGCGGAGTGGAACGCACAACCTGGCCATCGGCGATCCTATGCCCGATACGCTGTCCAGCTTTCTGTCCGGCAGTCCCTTTGTCTATACCGTGGCCATCGCGCCCCCGTACTTCTCCAATGGTCCGCACATAGCCCCGGCGGCCATCAGCCGCAATAACTTCAACGCTTATTTTCAGGATTCCTGGAAGATCTCCCCCAAATTCACGATCGACTACGGTATCCGTTGGGAGTTTTACTCGCCCATCACCGAGCGCGCGCGCCGCACCGGCGGGCTGATTGAGGAGGGCGGCACACAGGAGTATGTGATTAACCCGCAGCCTGCCTACCGCACCCAGTGGAACTCATGGGCCCCTCGCGTGGAGGCGGCATGGCAACTCTCCAGCAAGTTCACCGTGCATGCCGGCGGCGCCATCACCGTGATCCCGCCGAATATCTGGCAAGACAACATGCTCACCGGCGCCACTCCCTTTGCTGTCTATCCGCGCGCGCTGTCGGCAGCCTCCGCACCCTTGCATTACGGCTTCCAGATCAGCCCGTCCCAGCTTCCCCAGACCTATACGCCGGGCGGCGCGAATATATTCCCCAACGGCGACACCAAAAATGTTGCGCCCAATACGGTCATGGATGTGGACCGCTATGAAAAAGACATTGCCGCGCTCACGCCGGGCGGTGTGGTCAGCGCGCTCAACCTCATGGTGATGGATCGCGGCTTCAGCAACGCATGGCTCTACACATGGACAGCAGGACTGGAACGGAAATTCGGCAACCTCACCGCGGACGCAAGTTATGTGGGCACCACCAGCGTCAAATTGCCCCGCACCAGCTTTCCCAATGGCTATGCAGGAGCCTCGCCGGCCTTCGCGCCGCACACCCAGTTCGACAGTTCCGGCAATGTCATCGGCGGTTTTGGCGTAGAGAACGTCATCACTGCAACCGCCCATTCCTCTTATCACGCCCTGCAAACTTCGCTCTCAGGAAACGTGGGACACGGAGGGCCGGGCGTGCAGGCAAGTTACACCTGGAGCAAGGCGCTCGATGACACCAGTCAAGTCATCGGAGGCACGGGGTCCACTGGCGCGGTAGCGCAGGGCTTCCCCCAAAACCCCTACGATACGCACCCGGAAAAAGGTCCATCCTCGTTCGACGTCACCCACGGCTTCGGTTTGAGCCTGGCCCAGGACCTGCATCTCGACACCGTGCAATTCCTTCGCCCCCTGGGCAAAAAGACCACCGGCGGATGGGAGTTGCTGAGCATCTCCAGCATCAGTTCAGGCTCGCCCTTCACCATTTTTTCAGGCATTCAGCAAACCGGCGCAGGATCGAACGGCGTGGATCGCCCCGACCAGATTGCCCGCCCGCATCTCTCCACTGCGCGACAGGTTCGCGAGGACTATTTTGGCCAGGGAGCGAACAACGCCGCCGCCTTCTTTTCAATTCCCATTCATGTGCCCGGAGGCACCGGACCGAACCAGGGCCGCCTTGGCACGCTGGGCCGCAATAGCTTCCGTGGCCCCGCCTTCTATAACTTTGACTTCGCGCTCATCAAAGACACGCCCCTGGGCCGCCGTCCCAGCGGAGCCGAGCGCGTTGACCTGCAATTCCGCTCGGAGTTCTTCAACCTTTTCAACATCGTCACCATGGGCCTGCCCACCAACACCCTCACCGGCACCGGCTTTGGAGAGATCAGCAAGACCGCCGGCAACTCGCGCCAGATCCAGCTTTCGCTCAAGCTGATCTATTAGTCTCCGCGTTCGAGCCCGTTTGCCGCGCCTCACAGCGCTTGGTATAAAGGGTGCGGCAAACCCGGCCTGCTTTCTCCGCGCCGGACTGTGAGGCTCTCCCATGAACTCTGATCGACCTGTAAGCATCACGCGCACGCTGTTGGCCGGCATCCTGCTTGCCTTGGGCATCATGTCCGCGCCTGCGCAGCAACTGGCTCCATCCAAACTGGACCTCACGCTCACCAAGCCGGAGACGGTTGGCTTCTCCAGCGAGCGCCTGGAGCGCCTGCACTCGCTCATCCAGGATGAGATCGACCAGAAAAAACTTGCCGGAGCCGTCACCATCCTGGCGCGCCACGGCAAGGTGGTGGACTACCGCACCTACGGCCAGCGTGACATGGCCACCAACGATGCCATGACCACCGACACCATCTTCCGCGATTACTCCATGACCAAGCCGGTCACCGGCGTGGCCATGATGATTCTCTACGAGCAGGGCAAGTGGCTGCCGTCCGACCCCATCTCCAAATACATCCCGGAGTTCGCCCACCTCAAGGTCTTCAAGGGCGTTGATGCCGACGGCAAAATGATTCTTGTGGACCCCGATCACACGCCCACCATGCGCGAGCTCATGACCCACTCCGCCGGCTTCAGTTACGGCAACGGCGCCACCGTAGCCGACGCCATGTACCACAACCTCGGCGTGCGCCAGGCGGCCAATCTGCAGGAGATGATTGACAAGCTGGCGAAGATTCCTCTGCTCTATCAGCCGGGCAAGGGCTGGGTTTACAGCATGTCCATGGACATCGAGGGCTACATTGTAGAGAAGCTCTCGGGCCAGTCTCTGCCAGACTTCACGCGCGACCAGATATTTACGCCGCTGGGCATGAAAGACGCAGGCTTCTACGTGCCCGCCGACAAGCGCAAGCGCTTTGCCGCGCTCTACCAGACAAACCAGCAAGGCGATCTCGTCCCGGACGCCACCAACGCCGGCGGCATGGGCGATTATTCCGCGCAGCCCACTACGCCTTCGGGCGGCGGCGGCCTGGTCTCCACTGCAGAAGACTACTACCGCCTTGCGCAGATGCTTGCTTACCAAGGCGAGTTGAACGGCACGCGCATCCTGGCCCCGGGCACAGTCAAGCTGATGACCTCGAATCACCTGCCTGCCGAACTGCTCACGGGCGAGTTCCGCGGCGGTCTCCACATCATGCGTCCCGGCTTCGGCTACGGCTATAACTGCGCCGTCGCCTTCGACCCGACAGAAGCGAATCTGCCCGACGGAAAAGGCACGTTCCTTTGGGACGGAGCCGCGGGAACCTGGTTCTGGGTCGATCCAACCAACGACATTGTCTTTGTCGCCATGATTCAGCGCATGTCTAGCCCGGACAATCACGTCCTCGAGTACCGCAGCCACGCCGTCGTCTATCAGGCGCTGGTCGACCCGGCGAAATAGACGAAGACTGCTTTACTTCAGCAGGTCAAGCGCCATCGCCGTCATCGCCGTCACGCCGGAGGTGATCGCCGGAGCATACACGGGCGCAAACAGCGCGGAGTGCAGGCCTGGCAGCGCCACGCCCGATGTACGGCTCTCCGCCAGCTTGCCGGGATCGGCCGCGCCCAGCCAGAACATTACGGCGGGAATCTTTCCATCGAGCGAGAACTGGCCCACATCCTCGCTTCCCATCACGGCATGGGCTTCCAGAACGCGGTCCTTGCCCAGCGCAGCCAAGGCCGACGCGCGCAGCCGCTCATTCAGCGCGGGGTCGTTGATGGTGGCGGGAGTACTCTCGCCCAGCGTCACCGTCGGCATCAGGTTGGCGGGAATGCCATAGGCCTCGGCAAGCCCCTTCGCGGTGCGGCGGATGTCGGCAATGATCTGGTCGCGCACGGCTGCCGAATATGTGCGCAGCGTCAGCCCCAGCGTCACCTCGTCGGGAATGATGTTGTTTTTCGTCCCGCCGTGAATGGTGCCCACGGTCAGCACGGCCGGCTGCTGCGGATCGATCTGCCGGCTCACAATCGTCTGCGCCACCAGTACGAATTCAGCGGCCAGCACGATCGGGTCCTTGCCTGCCTGCGGCGCGGAGCCGTGCCCGCCGATGCCGCGAAAGACCACGGTGATGGTGTTGGCGCTGGCCAGCAGCGGTCCGCCTTTCAGAGAGATGGAACCTGCCGGAACATCGTTGCTGTCGTGCTCGGCCAGCACCAGGTCGGGCCTGCCGAAGCGCTCGTAGAGATGATCGGCCATCATGGCCTGCGCACCCTGAATAATCTCCTCGGAGGGCTGGCCAATCAGCATAAGCGTTCCATGCCACTGGCTCTTGCGCTCCGCCATCTCCCGCGCCGTACCCAGCAGCACGGTCATGTGCAGGTCGTGTCCGCAGGCGTGCATCACGCCCACCGGCTGGCCCTGCGCATTGGTAGTCTTCACGGTGCTGGCGTAGTCCAGGCCGGTCTTTTCTTCCACGGGCAGGGCGTCCATGTCCGTGCGGATCAGCAGTCGCGGGCCGGGGCCGTTTTCCAGCACGGCAACCACCCCAAAAGCCTGTGCGCCATCGTCGTATTTGCCCACGTGCTCGGTCACCGTGTAGCCCAACTTGCGAAGTTCCGCAGCCACAAAAACTGAGGTCTTCTCTTCCTGGCGTGAGAGCTCCGGATTGCGGTGCAGATGCTTGTACGTCTCGGTGAGAGCAGGCAAATGGCGCGCAACCGAGGCGGCAACAGAAAGAACACGGAATCGCATCGGCAAGAATCCTCCAGGCGTGAACGGCTACACAGCGTTATGCGCAGCCTACCACACGCAACCGGCAGGGAATCGCTACGGAGCGGAGTCCGGCCCCGGCGCAAAGCCCTCTGAAAGAGTCCTATTGCATTCCCATAGAAGCTGGCGTATATTTCTCCTATTGTTTGGCAATAGGAGCGGGAGATGGGCAAAAAAGCCGATGTTTTACAGGGAACGCTGACGCTGATGGTGTTGCAAACGCTGGACAGTCTGGGCCCTCTGCACGGCTACGGCCTGGCGCGTCGCATTGAGCAAACCAGCGGCGACCTGTTGCAGTTGAACTACGGCACGCTCTATCCGGCTCTGCTCAAGCTTGAACAGGAGGGCTACATCCGCTCGCGCTGGGGCGTCTCTGAGAACAACCGCCGCGCCAAATATTACGAGCTGACCAAAGCCGGTCTGCGCCAGTTGAAGCGGGCCACGGAAGACTGGGAGCAGACCACCGCAATTCTGGCGCGCTTTCTCACCCCGGCCCAGGAGTCATAAGGAGCAGCCATGCGTAAATTGAGAGCCTTGTGGTTTCGCTTGTGGGGAATGTTCAGCGGCCAGCGCGGCGACAGTGAATTTGCGGCCGAGTTGGAGAGCCATGTGGCCATGCACACCGAGGACGGCATCCGCGCCGGTCTCAGTCCCGAAGAAGCCCGCCGCCAGGCCCTCATCCGGCTCGGCGGAGCGGAGCAAACCCGCCAGGCTCAACGCGAGCGCCGCGGCCTGCCCGCTCTGGAATCGCTCCTGCGTGATCTTGCCTACGGAATGCGGACACTGCGGAAACATACCGGCGTCACCGCGATCGCCGTGCTTTCCATCGGCCTCGGCATCGGCGCCAACGCAACCATCTTCTCCATGATCAGCCGTTTCGTCCTGCGTCCGCCACCGATGGGCGATCCTTCCACGTTGGTTTCGATTCACACCGTCCGCACCGGCGATCAATGCTGCAATCCATTCTCCTGGCCGGAGTACACCGACCTGCGGGAGCAAGCGAAATCCTTCTCTGATGTTGCCACTTATTTCGAGCTGATTCCCGCTTCCATCAGCGGAAGTGGTGTGCCGGAGCGCGTCTGGGGCCAGGGCGTCACCACCAACTTCTTCGATGTGATTGAAGTTCCTATGATGCTTGGGCGCGGCTTCGTCAGCAGCGACGAAAACGCGCCCGCCGTGGTGCTGGGAGCCGGCCTTTGGCAACGCCGCTTCAACGCGGACAAAGACGTCGTCGGCAAAACAGTTATGCTCTCCGGACACACGTTTACTGTTGTCGGCGTCGCTCCACGCGCATTTCACAGTGTAGATCAGATTCTGTACACCGAGTTCTGGGTGCCTCTGGATAGCGCGGGTCAGCTCTTGCCTGATGTCCCCTCCAAAAACTCCCGCGAATTTCATTGGCTCCCAGTCGTCGCGCGCATCAAGCCGGGGGTAACGCAAAAGCAGGTCGCTGCCGAGCTCCGCACGCTGGCTCTCCGTTTTGCACGACAATCCCGCAACCGACAAGGACAACACCTTTGTCTTCGAGCAGGCAGGATCGCTTCCTCCGAAAGAGCGTGGCGCGATCCTCATCTTCATGGCCGCCCTCTCGGTTGTTGTGTTGCTGGTGCTTTTGATCGCCGGCGCCAATGTGGCCAATCTCCTGTTTGCGCAGGCCGCCAGCCGTCAGCGCGATATGGCCGTGCGCCTTGCTCTTGGCGCCACACGCGCCCGGCTCCGGCGGCAATTGCTGCTGGAGAGTGTATTACTGGGTCTGGGCGGCGGCCTGATCGGAGTGCTCCTTTCCCTTTGGGCCACGCGGGCGCTTTCCGCCCTTCATATTCCGGCTCCGGTTCCCCTCGATGTCAGCGTCAGTGTTGACTGGCGCGTGCAGCTCTTCTCGTTCGTCCTGAGCGTACTCAGCGGCCTGTTGCTCGGCGCAGCTCCGGCCTGGGCGGCCTCGCGCCCCTTGCTCTCCAACGCGCTCAAAGGCGAAGACGCCCTTGCCCGTCCCGGCCGCCGCATCAGCCTGCGCAACCTGCTTCTCGTCGCGCAGATCGCCATGTCCGTCATTCTGCTCTGCGTGACCGGCCTTTTTCTGCGCAGCCTGCAAAGCGCCTCCAGCATCGACATCGGTTTCCATCCGGAAAACGTACTGATGATGTCCGTCGATCCACGCCTGAACGGTTATTCCCCGGAACGCACCGCTCAATTCCTCAACCAGTTGCAGCAGCGTGAATCAACCATTCCCGGAGTGCTCTCCGCGGTCTCCACCGATGTGACGCCGCTCTCCGGCGGCCACCGCAGCGACATGTTTCACGTCGTAAGCGAGCATGCAGGCGCCTCATCGGGCTCCCTTGCCGATCTCTACATGGCCACTCCCGGCTATTTTGATACTCTTGGCATCCCACGCATCTCCGGCAACGACTTTGGCGGCGAAATCGCAACAGGCCCCAAGTCCGCCATCGTCAACCAGGCCTTTGTTCAGCGCGTCTTTGCCGGCCAGAATCCCATCGGACAGCACGTGACCGGCGGCCACACGACCTACCAGATCATCGGCGTCGTCGGCAATGTCAAATCCCGCACGCTCGGCGAAGACACGCGCCCGGTTCTCTATCGTTCGCTCCTGCAAAGCATCGCCGCCGACCCTTCCCAACTGGGTTACACGCTGCTGGTCCACACCGCGGGCAATCCCGCCTCCGTTCAGCAAGCTGTCCGGCGCCAGATACAGGCGCTCGATCCGCAGATGGCGGTCTTCAACGAAGAAACCATGCAGGAACACGTTCGCACAGCCTTCTTCCTGCCTCGCCTAGCCGCCATGTTGTTCGGCACCTTCGGCTTTATCGGACTGGTGCTTGCCGCCGTGGGACTTTACGGCGTCATGAGCTACGCGGTCAGCCGGCGCACGCGCGAAATCGGCATTCGCATGGCCATGGGCGCAAAACCCGGCGCGGTAGAGCGTCTGGTGTTGCGCCAGGGCATGACTCTCACTCTGATTGCCGTTGCGCTTGGCTGGCCTGTCGCCTGGATGCTGGCCAGGGTCGCCGCCAGCTTCCTCTACGGCATTCAACCGCACGATGCACTGACCTTCGCCGTAGTGCCGCCGTTCCTGGCCGTTATCGCCCTGGCAGCCTGTTGGATACCGGCCCGTCGCGCGGCTTCCATCGATCCCATGCAGGCGCTGCGCACGGAGTAATACGTGCTGATCTAGACAGAAATCAGTGCGCCCCCCTCTCCCTCAGCAGCGCGGCTGTTTCAGTCTTTCCGTTGCTCACCGCCAGGCTGAGCGCCGTGGTGCCATCGTCGCTTTTCGCGTTGACGTTCGCGCCATGGTCCAGCAGTGCCTTTGCGATGTCGATCAGCCCTCCGCCGGAGGCCCCCATCAGCGCGGTAAAGCCATGCGTGTCTCTGGCCTCGGTCTTCGCGCCGTGGTCCAGCAGCAACTTCACCAGGTCCACTGAGCCGGAGACGACGCTCAGCATCAGCGGCGACAGGCCGCCCTCCTCCTGAACATCGACGTTGGCGCCATGGTCCAGCAGCAGCTTCACTTCTTCCATGTTGTTGATCATCACGGCATAGTTCAGCGCCGTGTCGCCGCGCTTATCCTTGATTTCGGTTTTGGCGCCCCTGTCCAGCAGCAGTTTCACAACGTCGACTTTGCCCACTGCCGTTGCGGCAATCAGCGCCGATACGCCGTCTTTGCCCTGGGCATCGATCTGGGCGCCCTTGTCCAGCAGTTGCGTGACCGCCGAGAAATCCCCTTTCTCCACGGCATCCATCATCTGCTCATTGAGGCTGGCTGTAGCGGTCTGTCCGGCAGCGAAAAAGCCTAAAGACAAAGCCATCAGCGGAAGTACGATTGCAATCAGGACCTTCTTCATAGCTGTTTCCTCATCCGCAACGCGCATCGCGGATCTCAATCGCCCGCAGGTTCGACTCCGCGGGCCATCGATAGCAGAGAATTCTACTCCCGCCTCCCAACAACGCAATGTGTCCGATTTCCTGCAACCGCCAACGCTGAAATCAACTGAACGGGTAACGGTCCAAATGCGTATCAATCACCGAGGCGGATGGTACACTCCGGCCAAAGGGACAAGCGCATGAAGGCAAGCAAAATCGAATTTCGGCTGCGCATGGTGATCATGGTCGCCATCGTCGTATTAGGCTTCTGGTCGCCGTGGATTGAGACGCTGGGCATTGGCCGGCGCATCTCCCTGCTGGAGTGGCTTCCGCTCCAGTTGAGCCGCCTGGGCCTGGCCAGCTTTACCGCGGCTTCCTCCGCCGTCATCGTCCTCGGTGCACTTGTCGCCGCCGTGGGCATGGTTCTGCGCGTATGGGGCACGGCCTTCCTGGGTTACGGCACCGTTCACCATGGCCAGATGCAGGCCTCCGCCATGACGGCCGACGGCCCCTACCGCTATGTGCGCAATCCCCTCTATCTCGGCGGTTGGTGCATGATGGCCGCCACATCCCTCCTCATGCCGCCCACCGGCGCACTCTTTACCGTATTTCTCTTCACTGTCTTCTTCCTGCGCCTCATCCTGGGCGAAGAAGCGTTTCTAACCACCCAGCTTGGCGAGCCATACCGGGAGTATCTGCGCGCAGTTCCGCGGCTCATTCCGCGCCTCCACGCCAGCCTGCCCTCCGCCGGGCACAAACCGCACTGGCTCACCGCCTTGCTTTCGGAGCTGAACCCGATCGGCGTCTTCATTACTCTGACTTTTCTATCCTGGAGCTATGACCATGTACTGATGCTCAAGGCCATTCTGATCAGCTTCGGAGCCTCGCTGGTGGTTCGGGCTGCCATGAAAAATAACCAGCAGCAAACCACCCCCACGCCGTAAACCCGCTGACCTCCCGCGCACGACAAAGGGGAAGAGCTATCGGCTCTTCCCCTTCTGTACGCAGTCCGGAATAACTACTTCTTGGTGGGGGCGATCACGTCCTTGGCGGCCTTGGCCACGCGGAACTTGACCACGGTCTTGGCCTTGATCTTGATGGCCGCGCCGGTCTGCGGGTTGCGGCCGATGCGGGCCTTGCGGTCTGCCTTTACCAGGCGGCCGATGCCGGGAATCACAAAAACGCCGTTCTTCTTGGTTTCCTTGACGGCGGTCTCCGCCAGCAGATCCAGGAAGGCTGCGACTTGCTTGTTGGTCAGTTCCAGCTTCTCAGCCAGAAGCCGGGTAAGAGCGGTCTTGGTCAATCCAGTTGCCATGTGATGTTCTCCTTGTGGGCGAGCCCTCAGGGCTGCCGTGTTGCCGGGCTTCCGCCGCTTGATGCGTACCGCATGAAGGCTGTGCGTCCGAGGAAAGTTTGCACCAAACCCTGTATTCATGCGGGTTCGGAGAACCCCGTCGATGGTTACAATGCGACTTCCGGGGGGGCAAAGTCAATGGCAAAAGCCCGATTTCCACAAGTTTCTTCCCTGTTTCTTCGGATTTCGCCCATTTTTGCCTGTTTTTACCGTATTTTGCAGGTTTTTACTGGCCTTCCATCTCAGATCCCGGCTCGGTGGCCAAACAGGCTCGGCAGCCTAATGCAGCCCGAAGAGCACCTTCCGCTTCGGCGCCTGGGCCGCCACAATCGGCGTATTCAGCGCCTCCACCACCGGCGCCGCCAGCTTGAAATGCCTGATCAGAACCGCCGCAAAGCCCGGCTTCAGAGCCTCCTCGGCCGGAAGCGTCGCAGCCAGCCCCCACTGCCGGCATTTGATCAGGTCCATCCCCGGATGCTCGCACGGAAACCCCTTCGGCGGCCGTGTCAGCGCGTTGCCTTCAAATTCGCTGAATGCCCTCCGGATGGCTGCCGTCTGCAAGACCTTGCGGAACTCCGCGTGGTGGTCCAGCAGCCAGTGCCGGATTTGCGCCAGTTGATCCTTCTCCGGCATGTACGCCCCGGCGGCAATCACCACTTCCTTGGCGCTCACGTGGAAATAGAACCCTGCGCCCGAGGTCTTCTCCAGGCCGCTATGCGACCACCACGCCGCCACATGGGTCTTGTAGGGCAGCTTGTTGTTGCTGAACCGCGTATCGCGGTAAATCCGGAACAGGCACTTCTCCGCCGGCCGTACAAAGCTCGGCGCAAAGTCCACCATCGCGTCCGTGACTTTGCGAATGATGGCCAGCATCGGCTCTTTCAGCTCGGCCTCAAAGACGGCCTTGCGCGGCTGAAACCAATCCCGGTCGTTGTTGCGCGCCAACCCGCGCAGAAACTTCAGGGCTTCAGGACGGAAGTAGGTGGGAGCGTTGGAAGCCGGTTTCTGTTTGAGAGTCATCGCAAAATGAAGTGTAACGCGGAAGGCTGTGCAATTCGGTGTTACAGTGGACGCCATGAATGGCAAACTCATCGCGGCACTCTTCATTGGGCTTGGTTTGTTTGCGCTTGCATCGGCCGCGGCGCAGCAAAGTAGAGTCGAGCGAGAGCAAGGTATCACGCAGAAGGCGGCTACAGACCAGCCAGTTCCCTCTAAGGAGGATTGGAAAACTGAGAATTCTATGGAGGAATGGCTGCTCGAAAATGGCAAAACAGCCGAAAGGCTAGTCGCGCTCGGAGTCAATCTGGAAACCGCCAACGCCTTTATTTCCGACGAGAATTCTACCCCACTTTACGCGAAGTGGAAGTCCCTCCACCTTGGTGCAAAGTTGAGGACAGCGGCACTCTTTCTTCCCTGCAGCCAGCCGTTTGATAGAGCGTACCTTTATCTCCTCCAGTGGTCCGGCGCTGCCTGGCACGCTACTGACCACGACGAGTTGGACTGTCATTATGACGAGAGCGTCTCGATGGAGGTCGTCGAAATTCGCGATCCGAGCCGCGATGAGGTCATGATCCATCACGCTTGTGGAGGCCATGGAACAGGCTATCTGGAACAGGACTTCTCAGTGCTTCTGCCTGTCCAAGGCAAGTTCAAGGAGGAGCTTGAAACAGAAGAGATCCTTCGTTCATCTCCAGCGGGCAAGGAGAGGCGCGATCTGGACAGGAAGAGCACCTTCACCATCATTCCCCTAAGCCATCGTCGGTCCCGCGCCATTGAGCAAACCAGGAGCAGTATCCTCAACGGAAGGTTGATCGTGCAAAGAAGGGTATTTCGATGGGACCCGGCCAAAGGCCGATACAGGCCATCCGCGTTTACCCCAGTCGAGGCCGCGCCAACCAACTGAATTCTCTCGGGTTTCAAGCCCTTTACCGGATCACTTTCAACGCCCCGCGGAACAGCCCGTCGAAGTCGGCAGCAACGGCCTTGTCCTTTGCAATTGCCTGTTCGATCGCCTTCTCGGAAGCCGGCCGCTGGTAGCCCAGGTTCACCAGCGCTGAGAGCACATCGTCCACCGCCGGTCCCTGCACGCCTGTCGCCTGAGCCGGCGCCACGGCAAAATCGTCCAGCTTGTCTTTCAGCTCCACCACCAGCCGCTCGGCCAGCTTCTTGCCCACGCCGGGAATGCGCGTCAGTTGCGCGTGATCCTGGCCGCGAATCGCCTGCACCGTGCGTTCGGACGACAGCCCGCTCAGCATCTTGATGGCCAGCTTCGGTCCAACGCCGCTCACCGTAATCAGCCGCTCGAACAGCCGCTTCTCCACGATCTCCAGAAACCCGAACAGCGCAATCTGGTCCTCGCTCACCTGCGTATGAATGTGCAGAGCGGCCTCGGCGCCCAACGACGGCAGCGCCGTAAACGTAGGCACGGAAATGGTAACGTCGTACCCAACCCCGCCAGCCTCGACAATCGCCTGGCCGGGTTCCTTGTAGATGAGCTTTCCGCGCAAGTGAGCGATCATAGTGCCCCTATCTTAGAATCCCCAGCCGCTTGGCCACGCGCTCAAAGGTCTCCAGCGCCTGGTCCAGTTCCGCCTTCGTGTGCTCGCTGGTCAGAATGGCCCGGATTCTCGCCTTGCCCTCCGGCACCGTCGGAAACGCGATCCCCGTTGCCATTACGCCCTCGTCGAACAGCGCCCGCGAAAACTCCATCGCCGCACGCCCTTCGCCCACGATGATCGGCGTAATCGGCGTCTCCGTGGCAGGCGTGGTCACGCCGCCAATATTGAAGCCCGCGCGCTTGAGTTCGCTCTGGAAATACCGCGTGTTGGTCCACAGCCGCTCAATGCGCTCCGGCTCCGTCTCCAGAATGTCGAAAGCGGCAATGCAAGTCGCCGCAACCGACGGCGGATGCGAGGTCGAAAACAGAAACGGCCGCGCCCGGTGGTAAAGATAGTCAATCAGATCGCGGCTCCCGCACACATAACCGCCCAGCGCGCCAATCGCCTTTGACAGCGTGCCCACCTGTACGTCCACCTTGCCGTGCACGTTGAAGTGGTCCACCGATCCGCGCCCGTTCCGCCCCAGCACGCCCGAGGCGTGCGCGTCGTCCACCATCATGATGGCGCCGTACTTCTCGGCCAGCGCCGCCAGCTTGTCCACCGGCCCAATGTCGCCGTCCATCGAAAAAACGCCGTCGGTAATCACCAGCCTGTGCCCCGGTTCCCCGGCAATCTCCTGCAAAAGCTCCTCGCAATGGGCCACATCCTTGTGGCGGAAAACCTTGATCTTGGCCCGCGAAAGCCGCGCCCCGTCAATGATGCTGGCGTGGTTCAGCTCGTCTGAGAGGATAAAGTCGTCCTTGCCCAGGATGGAGCTGACCGTGCCCGCGTTGGCCGTGAACCCGCTCTGGAAGACCACGCAGGCCTCCACATTTTTGAAGCGCGCAATCTTTTCTTCCAGATCCATGTGGATGCGCATGGTTCCGGCAATGGTGCGCACCGCGCCCGACCCCACTCCAAACTTCCGCGTCGCCTCCAGCGCGGCCTCAATCAGTTTGGGATGGTTGGCCAGCCCCAGGTAGTTGTTGCTGGCCAGGTTGATCACTTTACGGCCGTCGTAATGGCAAACCGGCGCCTGCTGGTCGTCCAGAATCCTCAGCTTGAAGTGGGTTCCGTTGGCGCGCAACTCATCCATTGCGGCGGTCAGGTGGGCAAGCTGGGGGCGATTCGAGGCTTCATTCATGGCGATGCACCTCAAAGAAAGAGAATAGCGCTTGCCGCAACAGATCAGGACAGAGATTGCTGTCAGTCCTGTGCAAACGCAGAAATGTTGGTTGCAGAGAGGTTTCCTTGCTCCGCTTCAGCCACCGCTCCGCCGCATCCATGTACAAGACCTGCGGCCTGCCCGCCTCGCGCCCCGGAATTCGTTGCAGATCATTACCTTCCAATGCGGCATACTGGAGAGGCAATGGAGTGTGTATCAGGGGTCAAAAAGCGGGGTAAAAACGGGGTACCCCACCCCCCCTACCTCACATTTTCCCCACTTTTACTGTCACACGTCCAAGGTATTTGTAATTAAATGAACAACTTGCAATTTCTACCTATTAACTCTTCAGTAACATCAAGCCCTCGTTTTTGGCCCATTTTTAGCCAAATAATGCCCTTTTTTGCCTCAAAAAAGCCGTTTTTTAGCCAAAATAACGCTATTTTCCCACGGATTGAGCCAACCGCGTCTTCCCGGCCTTGCCCACATGATGAGACCTCGCAGGCCCAGCGCAGGTGTGGATGCGCCGTTCATGCGTCTAACCTTTGGCACCGCCAGGCTTGCTTGCCAACCAAGTTGCCGCCCTGTATTATCGAAGATGCCTATCAAGCGGCTGACGCGGGCCACCCGAAATCGGGCAGAGCAAGCTCGCCGCCGAGCAGGAATTCTTCGACGACCAGTTCAATTCTTTTCAGGCTGCGCGCGGCGAATGCTCACCTAGGCATGGCATCAACTGAGAAATGCATTGGCTGCTCCCTTTCGCTTCCGGTCTGCGGGCGAAGATCTCGCAAGGCGGCCTGAGCATTTTCCAGAGAGAACAGAATATAGGCCACATCAGCTGAGACGGCGACACCAACACACCGAGGCTTCCGGCGACAGGTCTTTATCGCGGAAGTAGAGAGTACGAGAGCCTTGGAAAGGCGCCACTTGCTGCGCAGTAACTCAGGAAATCGCTCAGGGCACCAGGAAATCATGCCAGGCAGTGTGCGGAATCCCGCTTCCCGGCAGTTAGCCCAATGCTCTGTAGTCATTGCACCGCCAACCGTTGCGTCCCTCGTCCAAACCTGGACAGACGGCAGGCAAGGGAACCACAGCACCCTTCACGTATTCTGCTGTACCTAAAACTCAATGCACCGAATCGCACAGTGCCAGGAAGTACACGCATGACGACAGAATCGACAACGCCCCAGACCGATCTGGGGCCAGCTCTGGACAACGGCCAGGGACCATCGCAAGGGCATCGCCGCCGCCGGCGCCGCCGCAAGAACAAGTCCAGCCAGCAGGGCGCGCCCCAGGCGCAGCAGCCCCAGGCGCAACAACCCCAGCCCCTGCAGCAGCCGCAACCCCAGGCCCAAGCCGCACCGCCCAGAGCCGCCGCGCCGCATCAGGCCCAGAACCAGGGACGGAAAAAGAAGAAGTACTTCCAGAAGAGTTCGGCCCCCCAGGCGCAGCCCGGCAACAGCCTGGCTTCCCCTTCACAGGGCAAGCGCAAGACCCGGCAAAAGGGCCCGCGCGAGTTTGTCGGTCCCATGGACCACAGCTACCGCATCGTCAACGGCAATATCGCCGACGGACCACCCTCCACCATTCAATTCATGAGCAACAGCCACTATCAGGATTCTTACGCGCCACCGGCTGTGGTTCCCATCCGCGAGGACGCCCCCACCCGCATCTTCTGTTTCATTGAAGACTTGTTCTTCCTTGCCAAAATTCAGGAAACTGCCCGCAAGCTGGGCGTGAAGGTGGAGTTCGTCAAGGGCGACAAGGAATCTGTAGCCAAGCTCACCGATGTGCCCGAGGCTGAGCGGCCTACTCTGCTGGTCTTCGACCTGAACAACCTCAACGCCAAGCCAATGACGCTGATCCCCAAGCTCAAGGCCAAGCTGAAAAAAGCCACCTCGATCATCGGCTTTCTCAATCACCTGCAGGGCGACCTGAAGATGAAGGCGATTGAGGCCGGGTGCGACACCGTGATGCCGCGGTCTGCCTTCTCGCAGAGTTTGCCCAACCTGCTTCGCCGCTACGGCGTGGAAGAGGAAGAAGAATACGCCCAGCAGCCGATGTAAAGCGGGCGTTTGTATGAAAAGAAGGGCGCACCCACCCCGGGTGCGCCCTTCTTGTTTCTGCCTTCAAGCAACACCTACCCCGGGGGCCAGGAAAGCTGGCGTCCGCCAAGCAAATGCAGGTGAAGATGTTCCACCGTCTGGCCGCCGTCTTCGCCGGTATTCACAACGACGCGGTATCCATTTGCAAGGCCCTTGTCCCGCGCGATTTTGGCCGCTGCCAAGAGAAGGTGTCCGAGCAACTCGCGATTCTTTTCATCGGCATCGCTTAGCGAAGCGATATGCTCGCGCGGGACGATGAGCACGTGCTCCGGCGCCTGGGGATTGACGTCCGCGAAGGCGTACGCAAACTCATCCTGGTAGACAGCGGTGGAGGGAATCTTCCCTTCAATGATCTTGCAGAACAGGCAGCTCATAGCGTGACCAGTGTACACCGATGCATTTGCAAAGTGTTAAGAACAAACGGCAAAATTGCTGCGGCGCAGCTTGCCTGTTACATTTCAGAATTGTACCGTTTTCCGATGAACGGCATCGGCTAGCTCAGCCTGACTCCAGAATCAAATTTGCATACTGAATCGTTTCGCCGGTACGAATCAGTCCGATGGATTGTGGAACGCGTTTTTTGAACTCGATGTGCGGTTCAAAAACCAGGGGCACTCCCTCGAAGGCCAGTTCGAACTCACGGCGCGTTTCCGCAGTGTTAGCGGCGTGAAACTCCACGGCCATGAAGGCCCTGGCGATGCTGTAGTTGGCGCGAATGGCACGGAGGACTTCAAGCACGCGGGGGATGTCGTCTTGCAGCGAGATATCGACGGTTTCGATCTGCGGCCAGAAGGGAAAACCCCGGTCGGCAATCACCAGCGTATTGGTATGGCGCACGCGGCTGAGCAGCGAATTGATGTGCGGGTTCAAGATGCCTGTCTTCAACATGCGATCAAGGCTCCCTGGCGGATTGGGCGAACTTGTTCAGCGCACACAACCGCAAGCCGCAGTCTAACGAGATAGCCCATGCGCGCACAAATGCGGAAGGCCGCGCATGGCCGCGGAGACGGTCTCAGCAGTGCTGGCGAGGAGCGGATCAACTGGTGTGATCGAGGACGATCTTCCAGCCCTGCGGGCCTTTGTGCCAGACCAGGGAAAAGATGCCGTCATCCTTCTTGGCTTCGCCTTTGGCAGTGCGTTCCAGGTGAAAATTCCCGGTCACTACGGCATACTCCACGCTGCCGCAGGAGCCGGGCAGCAGGCGGATAGCTAGATTGGAAAAAGTCAACGTCCCCATCTGCGCTGCGCTGGTGTAAGCCTTGCTGTAGCGCTCCAGAATGGGCCCATAGCCCTTGCGCACCGTGGCGCCGATGAAGGTGGTCTCCGGCGAGTTCTCGTAGGACTGCATGAAGCCGGGAATGTCGGCCCGGTTCCAATCAGCGGTCTGCGCCGCCATGGCCGCGTGAATCGCCGCTTCGTCGCCGCCGGCAGCCTGCGCGTGGACGGCCGTACCGGCGCAGATTAGCGCCAGGACCAGTACGATCTTCTTCATTCTAGTCCCTCCGCGTTCAGCTTACAATGTCACCTTGTCCGCAGTTGCCAGGAACGCAAGACAAGCGAGCGCAGTAGTCTTGAACCTATGAACTGGACAGCCGTTCTTATCACCGTAGCCGTCTTCGTAATTTTCTTTTTGCTGAAGCGTTCCGGCCAGATTTCCGCCAAAGACGCACAGGCGTATTTGAAAAGCGGCGCTTTGGTCATCGATGTGCGCAGCGCATCTGAATTCAGCTCCGGCCACCTGCCCAACGCCATCAATCTTCCCCTCGGCGAGATTGAATCCAGCCTGCCCCGCCGTGTACAGGATAAGAGCCAGGTGCTTCTGCTGCACTGCCAGAGTGGAATGCGCAGCGGAGTAGCGAGAAAGAAGCTGATTGCGCTCGGTTACAGCAACGCCTTCAATCTCGGCTCCTATGGCCGTGCGGCGCATATTGTGCACGGTAAGTAGGCCGTATTAGGCTCACGGAAAGGACATCGGCGGCATTACGCTGAATGGTGGTTGCTGGACAGGCCTATTCATCGCCGTGCGCGCGCAACTATAGCCTTAAACGGTGCGTGCGTAATTGAATCTCATTCTGGTGCCCGATGGATATAGACTTGGTTGTTCGGTAATTCAGGGGGATTTCCCAGTATGCCAACCACCATGCAGGCCGTCGTCAAGGCTCACGCCGCGCCCGGCATCGAATTACGCGAGGTGCCGATTCCCACGCCCGGCCCCGGCGAAGTACTGGTCCGCGTGCAGGCAGCCAGTGTTTGCGGAACCGACCTTCACATCTTCAACTGGGATCCCTGGGCGCAAGGGCGCATCCACCCGCCGCTGATTCCAGGTCACGAGTTTTCTGGCGCGGTGGCCGGCGTCGGCCGTGGCGTGACCACGGTACGCGAGGGCGACCTGGTAAGTGCGGAGATGCACGTGGCCTGCGGCAAGTGCATGCAGTGCCGCATCGGCGAGGCGCACATCTGCCAGCACGTGCGCATTCTCGGCGTGGACGCCGACGGCGCTTTTGCCGGCTACGCCATCATTCCTGAAACCAACATCTGGAAGCTCTCGCCTTCCATTCCGCACGAATACGCCTCGCTGCTGGACCCGCTGGGCAACGCGGTGCATACCGTGCTGGCCGGGCCTATCGCGGCACAGACGGTAGCGGTTACTGGCTGCGGCGCTATCGGACTGTTTTCCATTGCCGTGGCCAAGGCCTGCGGGGCGGCAAAAGTGTTTGCCATTGAAGTAAATGCCCACCGCAGGCAAGTGGCCGCTGAGATGGGCGCCGATCTTGCCCTCGATCCCGCCACCGACCATATCGAGAAGCGAATTTTGGAAGCCACCGGGGGCACCGGCGTGGACGTTCTGCTGGAGATGTCGGGCCATCCTGAGGCGATCCGCCTGGGTTTTGCCCTGCTGCGGACCGGCGGACGCGCCTCGCTACTGGGGATTCCATCGCGGCCGTTCGAACTGGACTTTGCCCGCGACATCATCTTCAAGGGCGCCCATGTGCAGGGCATCAATGGGCGCAAGATGTTCGAGACGTGGTTCCAGATGGAGGCCCTGCTGGCCACCGGCAAGCTGAACCTGGAACCCGCGATTACCCACCGCCTGAAGCTGAGCGAGTTTGAGCGTGCGATGGAGTTGCTGCGCACCGGCGAGGCAATCAAGGTTGTGATGAAGCCGGAATAGGCTCTAGTGTCCTGAGTCTTAAATAATCATCATAATAATGATGGCTTTGCGCATCGAATACAGTAGAGGGTATCGATGCGCACAGGTCGTCCAGTAGCGGTTGTGACGGTTACTGCCGAGCAGCGGTTGG